>Ga0156176_1002_pt1 | contig 67312 bp, 61 predicted proteins | sample RifCSPlowO2_12_FD_107829 | JGI IMG/M metagenome (GOLD analysis project Ga0156176, IMG submission 107829) | Betaproteobacteria bacterium RIFCSPLOWO2_12_FULL_62_58
TCGTAGTGCTTGCCGCTTTGCTTTTCGATCTCCTTTAACGCGGCATCGAGCCCGCGCCCCGGGCGGTATGGCCGATGCGACGCCATCCCCTCGACCGTGTCCGCAACCGCCAGGATGCGCGCCGCGAGAATGATGTCATCGCCTTTGACGCCGTTCGGGTAGCCGCTGCCGTCGATCCGCTCGTGATGCTGCAGGATGGTCTGCGCGACCGGCCAGGGAAACTCGACCGACTTGAGGATGTCGTAGCCGAGCTGGACATGGGCCTTGATGATTTCGGTCTCCGCGGGAGTCAGCCGGCTGGGCTTGCTCAGGATTTCCGCCGGCACCCCGATCTTGCCGATGTCGTGCACGTAACCGGTGATCCGCAAGCCCTTCACTTCCGCTTCACTCAGCCCGAGCTCGGCGCCGATCGCCGCGGCAAATTCGCCGACGCGGCGTTCATGCCCCGAAGTGTAAGGATCCCGTTGCTCGACCATGGTCGATACCGCCTCGACCGTGTGGAACATCGATGCCTCGAGCTGGGCGAGCTGGCGCTGGATCTGCTCCTGCGCGCGCCGGCGCTCGGTAATGTCCTGCAGCATTCCGATGACCGCCGGCTTGCCCTCGAACGCCGACCGGGTCGCATGCGCATCAATATCCACCGTCGAGCCGTCGCTGCGCCGGCCGCCGAAGTTGTATTGGATATTCCCGATCCTCGCCGAGATCAGGTCGTCGATGAGGCGCGCGACGACCGGACGATCGCCGTCCACGACATGGCCGAGCAGTTCGGTGCCGATGATCTCCGACGGCGCCCGGCCGAAGATCTCGGCCAGGCGCGGGTTCACGTAGGCGAACCGCCCGTCGACGATGATGTAGACGCCGGCGATCGACTGCTCGACCAGCGAGCGGAACTTGTATTCGCTTTCCCGAAGCGCGGTCTCGGCCTGCTTGCGGTCGCGCTCGCGTTCGAAATTGTCCAGCGCGTACGAGACATCGGCGGCCATCTCCTCGAGCAGCTGCACGATCTCGTCGTCGAAGAAATCCTCCTGATCCGAGTAGAGCGTAAGCACGCCGACCGGCTCGCCGCGGCAGCGCAGCGGAAACGTCGCCGCGGCGCGGATTCCGGACCGCTCCGCGGCGTTGCGCCAGGGCGCGGTGGCGAAGTTGACCAGGAACTGGTTGGCAACGAAGACGCGGTTTTCGCGCAGCGCCGTGCCGGCCGGACCGCAACCCTCGGGCACGTCGGCATCCATGCTGACGAATATGGCGTCAAGATAGGCATTCAGCGAATCCGTTTTCGTGATCGCCACGATGTGACGGGTCGCGGCATCGGGTTGGCCGACCCACGCGCCAAGCAGGCCGCCGCTCTTGATCGCGATCTGGCAGATCGTGTTGTAGAGACCGCCGGCTTCCGTTGCGCGCACGATCGCCTCGTTGGTCAGCGACAAGGTCGTGTACAGCCGGGCAAGGCGTTCGGCGCGGCGTTCCTGCGCCACCCGTTTCGTGACGTCCTTCCTCACCGCGGCGTAATGCGTGATCTTGCCGCTGCCGGACTTGATCGGGAATATGGTCTCGTCCTCGTGATACAGCGAACCGTCCTTGCGCCGGTTGCTGAACCGTCCGGACCATACTTGCCCGGCGGTGATCGTCTGCCAGAGATTCCCGTAAAAGGCGCGGTCCTGAAAGCCGCTCTTCAGAATGCGCGGGTTTTGTCCGATGACCTCGGCGCGCGTATATCCCGTGAACGACTCGAAGTAGGAATTGACGTAAACGATCCTGCCGTCGAGATCGGTGATGACGACGGATTCTCCGGCCTGCTCGACTACCGCTGCCAGGCGTTCGCGCAATGTCTCCAGTTCGAAACGCCGCGTCACGTCCTGGACCACGGCGAGCAGGCCGCTCGATTGCCCCGCAGCGTCGATCAGCGGCGCGTGTTGCCACTCGCAGGTGATCGTGCGGCCGTCCCTGGTCAGGCCCTCGCCGGTGCGCGTGACGGATCGACGATGGGCCGCCACTTCCGCCAGCACCCCGTCCATTTCAGGCTTGCACGGTTGCGGGACAATCAGACCATAGCCGCTTTTTCCGACGGCCTCATCCTTCGTGTAACCAAAGATCATCGTTGCCGCCGGGTTCCAATCGCGGATCGTGAAATCCGGATCGCTGACGATGCATCCGAGCGGCATGCATTCGAACCGGAGCTGCAGACGCTCGAGCAAGCGGTCACGGTCCTGCGTGAGGCCGGAGGCTTCTTCATTCGCGGCGCTGCGCCGCTGGTCACGACGCGGCCGGGCGTTCATGTCAGGACGAGCCAAACCGTCATCGGGATGACGAAGCCGAGGCCATTGTCTGCTTCAAAAGCTGTCGCGGTTGCGGCACGATGAAGGCGGCGTAGCGCGGGCCGCAGACATCCACGCCTCGTGCCGACTGCGCAGCCGACGTTGAGTTTCACTGCGAACGAAACGCAAGGCGCGACCTGGGGCAATTCCGGACTCCGGTTGGAGCCTCCTCCGGCGGGTATTTTCTCCCCCGCCGTCGAACTGCGCAACCGGCCCATTGCGGATTCGTAGCTAAAGCGGACGTGCGCCAATGGCATTACGTCGAGCCTGTCACATGAAAACGGTTTGGGTGTAGAGTGCGTCCGGCGCACCCCCGCATCAGCGCGATGGCGTGCGACGCGCGCGCTGTGCGCCTTAAGATAGCGCCATGAGTGTACGTCCCTTTTAACCACCCCCGTTCAGCAACGGGTCGCCCAGAGGAGAAAAAGCAGTGACCTACGAATCCCTGTTTGCCGAGACCATCCTCATGCGCGGGCACCTGGGCGACCAGATCGATGCCTACCTCGCGCGGCCATTCGGCGCCGGGCCGTATCCCGGCGTAGTCGTCATCCACCACATGCCCGGCTGGGACGGGCCGCACAAGGAAATCGGGCGCCGCTTCGCCCATCACGGCTACGTGACGATCGTGCCCAACCTGCAGTTCCGCGAGGGCAAGGCGACGCCGGAAGAGAACAGCGCCAGCATACGCGCGGCCGGGGGCATGCCCGACGATCGCACGATGGGCGACGTGCAGGGCGCCATCGATTACCTGCGCACGCTGCCCTATCTGAGCGGCAAGGTGGGCGTCATCGGCTTTTGCTCCGGCGGCCGCCAGGCCTACCTCGCTGCCTGCACGCTACGCGGCATCGATGCCGTGATCGCCTGCTATGGCGGTGGCGTCGCCGCCAAGCCCGAGGAATTGACGCCGCGGCAGCCGGTCGCGCCTATCGATCTCACCAAGGACCTCCAGTGCCCGCTGCTCGGCCTGTTCGGCATCGAGGACACGCGCCCATCGCCGGAGGACGCAGCGAAGACCGAGGAAGCGCTGAAGCGCCATGGCAAGACCTACGAGTTTCACACCTACGAAAACGCCGGGCATGCGTTTTTCGCCGTGGACCGCCCGCAGTACCGCGTGCACGCGGCAATCGACGGGTGGAAGCGGGTCTTCGCCTGGTTCGGCAGGTATCTGCGCTGACCGGTTGCAGGAGCGCCGGCGTTCTGGGGTCGTGGAGTCATCGGCTCGCCACGCATTGCGCTTAGCCCGGCGCCAGGAGAATTGCAAAAGAGGATGACGGATATGCGAATTCACCCCTGCTGGTCTTCATATTCGGCCGCTTCGAGTGGGTTTTCTTCCGAATTGTCGGCCGGGTTTGCGTAAGGAGTGTGTCGGAGCAAGATCCGACACACTCCTAGTCACTCGACTTTCAGGCCGGCGTCCTGGATCACTTTGCGCCAACGGGGGACTTCGCGCGCGAGCTGCCGGCGCAGATCCTCGGGCGTTCCGGGGAGCGGCGTCGCGCCGAACTTGAGCAGGCGCTCGCGCACGTCGGGTGCGTTCACGATCGCGAGGATTTCGGCGTTCAGCTTCTTCACGATGTGCGGCGGCGTTTTCAGCGCGCAGTACATGCTGAACCAGCCGCCGGTATCGAAGCCATCCAGGGCGGGCAAGCCGGACTCCGCAAGAGACGGAACGCTCGGCAGGATGGGACTGCGCTTCGCGGTGGTCACCGCCAGCGCATGCACCGCGCCGCTCCCGACGTGCGGCGCCAGCACCAGGATATTGTCGACTGCGACCTGGATGCGCCCGCCGAGGAGGTCCGGCAGCATCGCCCCGGTGCCCTTGTACGGGACGAAGAGCATGTCGATGCCGACCAGGCGCTTGAACATCTCGGTGCTCAGGTGCTGCACCGTGCCGGGTGTAGACGCTCCATAGGAGATCTTGCCGCTGCGCGGCTTCGCGTAGGTTATCAGCTCGGAGACGGTTTTCACCCCGATCGACGGGTGCGTGACCATGACGTAGGGCGAGGTCGCGACCAGCGCCAGGGGTTCGAGGTCGCGTTGCACATCGAACCTAGTTTCGGTGTACAGGCTGCCGACGATGCTGATCGAGGAACCTGAGATCAACAGCGTGTAGCCGTCCGGCTGCGAGCTGCCAACGATCCTCGCGCCGATGATGCCGCTCGCACCCGGACGGTTGTCCACCACGACCTGCTGTGCGAGGCGCTCCGAGAGCTTGTCCGCGAGCAGACGGCCGACGAGATCGGTGGCGCCGCCCGGCGTGAAACCGACGATCAGCCGGATCGGCCGCTGCGGGTAGTTCCCGCCCTGTACCGCCGCAGGTAACGGCGCAGACACGACCCCCAGGATGGCGGCCAGCAATACCCATATCCCATGCATAATCATCGTTTGCCCTTCCTTAGAGGAATTCTCAGACCAATGGCACTGCTTTAAGCGGAAATATGCGCACGACCACGGTTCAGAAAGTGTGTCGTTCCCGTGAAAACGGGAACCCATACGGCGCGTCATCTTGCGTGAACCATCCTATGGATTCCCGACTTCTCGGGAATGACAGCGCGTGTTGGGTCACCATTCCGTTCAATCTGCCTCAAGGTAGTGCCATTGGATTCTCAGACCTGTCCATTCCAGGGCGTCCCGTCCTTGCACTGGATCGGCACGGTGACGTTCTCCGACGCCAGCCGCGTCTGCACCGAAAGGCTGTGGGTGCCGGTCCCGCCCATCACCACGATCACGATGTCTTCGGGTTTGTCGGCGATCGGCACCCCGAAGTCCGGGTCAACATCGGCGTAGAGCTTCAGGATTTTCTTGCTGTAGTTCGTCAGATTGCCGCGCGGGATGCTGCCGAAAGGCAGCCGCCCGTATTCCCAGATGAAACGCTTCACCTCGGCCTTGCTGTAGCCGCCGTTTGCCAGCAGGCGCGCGTGCTGCGGGCAGAGGATCAACAGCGGTTGGCCTTCGCCGTTGGTATTGCGGTTGCCGACGTAGGGAATGGAAAGGGCCAGGGTGCGCAGCAATTCCTTCGCGGTCTGGCTGCCGCCGTTGTCATCGATCATCGCGGCCGTACACGCTGGGATCAAGGTGACGGCGCTCGTCTGCGCCGCATGGCCTCTTTCGACGTGCAGCGATTCCCACGGGTTTTCCTCCTCGTTCTCCGCGATGCAATGCCCGAAGCGGGCGATATGCCCCTGGGTGTGGATGTTGATGGAGCCCGGCGTCCCGCCGACGTTCATCATGATCAACTGCAAGGCGCGTCCAATCGTGCTCGTGCTGCGCCAGCGGCTGCCCGTGTAGTTGTAGCCCCAGTTGAGGTCGATGGCCGCTCGGACCGGGCCATTGACGATGGGAAGCGGCGAGGTGTTGTGGGTCGACGTCTGCACCGCATCGAGATTGAACTTGGGATCCGCGATCCCCCTGACGCACGCAAGCAGCACCGGCATGTACTCGGGCTTGCAGCCCGCCATGACGGCATTCGCGGCGATCTTCTCCACCGTGGCCAACCCCTGTTTGGGCGCGAGCGTGCCGATCACGTCCGCGGCTTGCCATCCAAGCACGCGCTCGACATAGCCGGTCATCGCCGCCACGCGCGCCTGCGTGGGTGGCACGATCGGCAATCCGTCGGTCAGCTCATGGATGAGGAACCACTCGTTGATGGCTCCCACGAGTCCTCGAGTTCCAGGACGGGCGCCTCAGTCAGTGCGGCGATCATGCGGCCTCCGTGCCCGGGGCCTTGCCGCGCTGCACGCGATTGCGCGCGGCAGGGTGAACGTAGTCCACCCTGGTGTGCGGCTCGAGCACGCCCTGCCCGGTCAGTTGTTCGACTATGATCGGATAAGCCGAGCGGGCAAGTTCCCGGACCTGCTCGGGCGTCAGATCGTTCAGCGGATGCGGAGTGACGACCAGCGGCAGGTCGTCAAGTTGAAGATTCCTTGCAGCGAGCCGCCCGTGCGTGAGAAACGCCGTCGAGACGATGGTCGACGTCGGGACGCCGCGCTTTTCGAGATATGCCGAGTCGTGGATACACCACGACGTGCAGCCGCCTCAGTCGCCCCAGGCATTGACCAGGCACTGCACCTTGCCGTCCAGTTCATCGGCTATCAGCTTGCTGGAGGTGTAGTTCTTGCGCACCGAATGAGTCTGGATTTCCGTGTAATCCGCACGCATCATCTCCTCGATGTACTGAATGAAGAGGTTGGCGTTGGGCTTCATGTTGTCGATGAAGCCTATGGACTTCCCGTGCAGTGTATCGAGCCGCCGCGCGAGAGCGACGCGCTCGACCGCGCGCTGCCCGACCGGGTTGACCAGTTTTACGGTGTGTTCTGCTGTCATGCCGATCTCCTCAGTGATGCGTTCCATCCCCACAAACAGCGCCCCCGCTGCTTACTCTATCCCTTTTCGCGCTGAGCATTCTTCTTTTCAATACCCGCTTGACGGGTACACTGAAAGCACGGAGCGGAACCTGAATAAAGAGTATCAGTGAGGGGCTGAAAACATGCACTGGTGCCGCGTTTCTGAATGTCACTGACTGGCGATACCCACCTCTTTCACGATCTTGCCGTAGTGGGCCAGTTCCGAACGCACCAGGGCGGTAAATTCCTTGTTTGACAGGATGAGCGTCTCAATGCCGAGTGCCGTGAAGCGCTCCCTGGTTTCCGCCTCCGGCAGAATACTGGCGACTACATCCGCGAGCCGGCGCACGATGGGCGCGGGGGTTCCGGCCGGAACGAACGCGCCCCACCAGCTTTCGGAGACGAAGCCGGGCACGCCGGCCTCGAGCATGGTCGGCAACTCCGGCGCGAGCGGCGTGCGCTCCGGGCTGGTGCTGGCCAACGCGCGCAGCTTGCCGCTGCGCACGTGCGGATAGCCCACCGGCATGCTGGCGAACACCGCGTGAATCTGGGCGCCGAGCAAATCGTTGATCGACAGCCCCGTGCCCTTGTACGGGACGTGCAGCAGGTGCGCGTCACCCCGGAGCCGCAACAGCTCGCAGCCGAAATGCGCCGGGGTGCCCACGCCGCCCGAGCCGCAGATCAGCGCGTTCGGCTTCTTGCGGGCGAGCGCGAGAAACTCCTGCACGGTTTTCGCGGGCAGGTTCGGATGTACGACCAGCATCTGCGGTCCGCGCGCCAGCGAAGAAATCACGGCGAAGTCCTTCCGCGGGTCGTAGCCCACTCGCTTGAGGAGGTGGGGATTGATCGCCATGTTGGACACGCTGCCGAGCAGCATGGTGTATCCATCTGCCCCTTAATCCATTATTTTCACGTCGGGCCCTGCGGTGATCTCCATTTCGGTGAGTTCGAGCACCTCGCGGGGGGTGAACCCCGGCGCCACTTCATCGAGGACGAACCGCTTGCCGTCCCAACGCAACAGCGCCAGGTCGGTCACCACGTAACTGACGCATCCTTTTCCCGTCACGGGATAGGTGCATTCGCGCCGCAGCTTCGGGCGGCCCTTGCTGTCGGTGTGCTCCATCACGATGATCAGGTCGCCTTTTCCCGAGAGCAGGTCCATCGCGCCGCCGATGCCGCCTCTCTTCGCGTCCGACGTGCTCCAGTTGGCGACGCTGCCGGACTGATCCACCTCATACGCGCCGAGGATCACGGTGTCGATTCTGCCACCGCGCGCCATCTCGAACGAGGTGACGCTGTCGAAGAATGACGCGCCGGGCGTCAGCGCCACGAACTGGCCCGCGGCGTTATAGATATCCGGATCGATCTCGTTTTCTTCCGAAACCATCCGGCCATAGCCGAGGACGCCGTTCTCCGCGTGAAGGATCACGTCACGGCCCTGGAGGTAGTTCGAAACCATCGTCGGAATGCCGACGCCGAGATTCACATAGGTGCCTTCCTTGACGAGCGCGGCGGCGCGCTTCGCGATGCCGGCCCGTGTCAGCGCCGGCTTGCCGTTGTAGAGGCGCGGCTTGTCCGAAGGCCGCCGTTCGGGCCGGCGCCACGCCTTGCCGTCGGTCACCTGCGTCGTTTTGACGACGCGCGATACGAAGATGCCCGGAAGGTCGACGAGCTCCGGCGGGATCGCGCCCGGCTCCACGATCTCGTCGACCTCGACGATGGCACAGCGCGCGGCCTTCGCGAAACTCGGATTGAAATTCTGGCTGCCGCCGCGGAACTGGACGTTGCCCAGGCGGTCGGCGCGATACCCCCGCAGCAAGGCGTAGTCCACGTGAATTGCATATTCGAGGACGTGCGGCTCGCCATTGAACTCGCGGATCTCCCTGCCTTCGGCGAGGGCGGTGCCGACGCTGGTCGGCGAGTAGAACGCCGGTATGCCGGCGCCGCCGGCGCGACAGCGTTCGACCAGTATGCCTTGCGGCACCAGCTCGACTTCCATCTCGCCTGCTGCGATCTGCGCCTCGCTCGCCGTGGGCGTGCCGGGACGCACGGAAAACGCGGCAACCAGTTTCTTCACCTGTTTGTTCTCGGCGAGGATCTGGCCGCGGGTGGCTCCCGGGTCGCCGAGGGAGTTGCAGACGAGGGTGAGTTGTTTGATTCCCTTTTCGCGCACCGCGAGTATCAGGCTGTTCGCGAAACGGTGCGCGACACCGAACCCTGCAATCGCGATCGTCGCTCCATCGGGGATGTCGGCGGTCGCGTGTTCCGGCGATGCAAAAACCTTGTCCATTACGGTTCTCCCAAATTTGAAGCCAAAACCTGTCTCAAAACGCCTTTTCTCAACTACAAATAGACAGGATTAACAGGATTAACAAGATTGAAATGCGGCCTTGGACCTAATCCTGTCAACCATGAAAATCCTGTCTATTCAGGTTTTTGAGATGCCTTCCACTATCTCTTGCCCGGGCATGCCCCCGGGTCTGAGCTTTCTACGGCGAATCATAACCGTTTTGCCGGGCTGCCCACATCGCCCGCGTGCAAAAGCCGCGCCGGCGCTTGACCGGCTTCGTCGGTCGAGCGCATGATTTTCCGCAACGCCCGTTGCATCGATACGCGTCAAAAAGAAACAAGTCGCGAAACCAGAGGAGGCGAATCATGCGTTCCACTTTTTGGACAACGGTCATCGCGGCGGCGCTGCTCGCGCCGGCGCACATGGTCTTCGCGCAGGCGTTTCCCGGCAAGATGGTGCGCCTCGTCATCCCGTTCCCGGTGGGCGGCAGCAGCGACGCCAATGCGCGCATCATCGGCCCCTTCCTCGCCGAGCGCTGGAAACAGCAGGTCGTAATTGACCCGCGTCCCGGCGCGGCCACGGTCGTCGGCACGGACCACGTCGCGAAGAGCGCGCCCGACGGCCACACGCTGATGATCAATTCCACGCAATACGTGCAGAGCCCGGCCACGTTCGCGAAACTGCCGTACGATCCGTACACCGATATCGTGCCGATCACGCGCATCACCATTTCACCGCAGGCGATCGTGGCACACCCGTCCCTGCCGGTGAAGAGCATCAAGGAGCTGATCGCCCTGGCGCGTGCGCGCCCTGGCGAGCTCGACATGGGCACCGCGGGGACCGTGCTCCCTTCACATTACTTCTTCATGCTCGCCAGGGTGAAGATGGAAATCGTGCCGTACAAGGGTGCCGGGCCGCTGATGATCGACGCGAGCGGCGGGCACGTGCCGCTCGCGATCGGCGCGGTGAGCTCGGTGCAGGCAGCGGTGCGCTCCGGCCGCGTGCGCATACTTGGCGTCACGTCGCCCTCAGCGGCATTCCCCGATGCGCCCAACATTTCGAACGACGTGCCCGGATATGACGCCGACACGTGGTTCGCCCTGTTCGCGCCGCGCGGCACGCCCAGGGATCTCGTCATGCGGATACGCGACGACGTCGCCGCGGTGCTGCAGATTCCGGAGGTGCGGAAGCGTCTGCTCGACATCGGCGGCAATCCCAGCGGCGAGCTGCCGGATGAATTCGCAACGCGCGTGCGCGCCGACATCGCCAAGTGGAAAAAGGTCGCCGCCGCTGCGGGCATCAAGCCGCAGTGAGCACGGCGAGCGGGTGACACTTACAGCGTGTCACCAAAAAGACCCAAACCCATGGAGCCGCCGATGGATTCTTCTCAATACCCCCTTGAGGGGTACGCCGATGAACGCAGATAAGATCAAGGTCAAATCAAAAGGCGTTAGCCACGGAGATCACAGAGAACACAGAGGTTGAAAGGTTCAAGGCGATTAGTGTCGCAGTTGTTTTTCTGTGTGAACTCTGTGTCCTCTGTGGCTTGTTTTTGATTGATTTTTCATCGGCGTTTATCTGCGTTTATCGGCGGCTAATGGTTTCTTGATTTTGTTACGTCCTCTACGTCGCGAGTCTAGCGGGGAATCACCGGCACCACCAGCCGCGACGGCTTGCGTCCACCCTCATGGATCGCGTTCGTCGCTTTCGCCTTGATCGTCACGTGCGGCCTGCCCTGCGCGGCGACGATCGAATCGGCATTGGCGATCTCGAGCCGGATGCGGTGCCCCGCTTTGAAGACGTTGCAGATCGGCCAGATCTCGATCGCGAACTCGTACACCGTGCCCGCTTGCATCGGCTCGGCGGCAAGATGCGGATGGTACGGCTTTGCCGGTGTGGAACGCGCGGGATCGATCTTCCGGTGCGACGCCCGCAACCAGCCCTTGCAGAGTTCGCGCACCTTCCCGTCCGGCCCTTCATCCGCCATGAAGACCAGCCAGTCGATGTCGGATGCCGACGAAGCCGCGTGCAGGTATAGCGCCAGCGGACCGGTCAACTCCAGCTCATTCGCCAACGGCTCCGTACGGTAGACGAGCCGCGGCTCGCCGTGCGTCGCATCGGGGCTCAGCGGATCGAATTCGAACCGCCTCGTCTGCTCGCCGCCCGCCGCCTCCAGCAGTTGCCCCTGCAGGCCATTCGCCGGGCCGCCGAGATAAAACTCGCGCCACTGGGTCCGCTTGAGCGGCCACTCGTGCTCCGAACGCCACGTGTTCTCGCCCTGGATATAGAGCTGGATCGGCGGCCCTTCCATGACACGCGTATCCATGCCCTTCAGCCAATGGTCGTACCAGCGCAGCATCTCGTAGTGATAGCCGGCCCAGGGACGTAGCGGCCACGGCCGCGGGCCCACCATCATGCGCTTGGGTATCCCTCCGGTCCCGTTGTAGCCGTCGAACACGCCCTTCAGGTGCAACTCGTTCATGTACCAGCCGGAGCCGAAGTAGGCGGGGATCTTCACGTTGTCGAGCCGCGGCCAGGCGGAACGCTCCTGGTAGAACGGGCCGTCGAACGGGTACTTGTGGCTATACATGATCTCGAGCTTCTGCTTGATGCCCTCGACGTTCGGATTGCGGCCGGAAGTCATGTTGAGATTCATGACGAAGGCGGTCCAGTGGGTCGTGAAGCTCGTGGCGATCCCGCCGTGAAAGCAGGCATCGCGGTAGAAGTCGCACGAGGCGTCGTACGGAAAGATCGCCTTGAGATGCGGCGGTTGCTGCTCGGCGGCGAAGAGCTGGGTACGGCCCATGTAGGAGATGCCACTCATGCCGACGTTGCCGTCGCACCACGGCTGCGCGGCGACCCATTCGACGATGTCGTACAGATCCTGCTGCTCCTGCGCCCCGAAGAGGTCGTACACACCCTCGGAATCGTTGCAGCCGCGCACATCGACGATGACATGGGCGTAGCCGCGCGGCACCCAGAACTCCGAGATGCCGGCCTCGTTCTGGCCGAGCGCGATCACGCTGCGCTGGAGCTGGCGCGTATAAACCGAGGTCGTAACCAGGGCCGGAAACTTCAGTCCCGCGGCAGAGGGCCGAAGGACGTCAGCGGCAAGCCGGATGCCGTCCCGCATCGGGATGCGGGCCTCATGGTCGGCAAAGGTTGCGTAGCGGGGTTCGGATCGTTCCGGCGGCCGCGGCGGCTCGTTGAAAGGATATTGCGGCGAGACGAGGGGATCGATGCATCGAATGCGGTTAGCGTCTATTTTCATGCTGGCAATTCCTCCCTTTTTAGAAGTTCCGCGTGGACGCGTAAGCTTACGCCGCCATCATCTGCGCAACAACGGGATGTTCTGCGCGTGCGATCAATGCAGATACTCGCGCTGCCATTTCCTGTACTGGTCAGCGCCGATCACGCGCTCCATTTCCTGGGCGGACGCGATCTTCGACTTGAGTTCGGCGGGCGCGCCGCCGATGAAAAGATGCGCGTAGACTTCATGCAGCGCCTTGACGACGGCCGCGACCGGCTGATGGCCTTGCAAAAGAACGCGCACGCCGCGCGCGGCGAGGTCCTCGCGCCCGAAGGAAACCGGCGCCCGGCCGACGATGAGCGGGAGATCGACGGCATGGTGGATCGCCTCGATCTGGTCGAGCCGCTCCGGTTTCGTGACGAAGATTGCATCGATGCCGGTCGCCGCATAGGCTATGGCGCGCGCCACTGCGCCTTCGGTCCCCTCCACGCCGAGGGCGGCGATGCGTCCGGCGATTACCAGCGCGGGATCCTGCCGCGCCGCCAACGCTGCGCGCAGCTTCCCGGCCATTTCCACGATTGAGACAAGTTCGTCGGCATCCTCGGGCTGCCCGAAACGCATGGGCAGCACCGGGTCTTCGATGGCGATCGCCGACACGCCCGCGTGCTCGAGCTCCTGGATCGTGCGCATCACATTGAGCGCATTGCCGTAGCCGTTGTCGGCATCCGCGATGAGGCTCAGGCTGCACGCGCGCATGATGCGCCGCGCCTGATCCGCAAACTCGGTGAGCGTGAGCCCGCTGCGATCGGGCGCCGCAAGTATCGTGTTCGTTGACACCGAACCCGCGAGCAGGCCGATTTCGTAGCCGACGGACTGCGCAACGCGTGCCGACAATGGATCGTACACGCTCGCGGGTGACTCGCATTTCGAACCCTTGAGTATTGCGCGCAGCCTTTTTCGTTGTTCCGTGTGGTTCACGTTATCTCCCTGACTCGCCGAGGCGAACTCTTCCAATATTCATTCCCCCCTCACGGGGGGATCAATCGGTGCCGGTCACATGCGCTTTCCGCCAAGCATTTCTGCGAAAGCGCGCATATTCTCCTCCTTCTCGATCGAGAAGGTCCGGTCGACGATTTCCCGCGTGAGCTTCGAGCCGAGAACGGGCTCGGCCTGGGCGAAGAATTTCTTCGTTACATCGTCCCACGTCATGGGATTGCGGGGATCGCCGAGCGGGTGCAGCACTTTCCGATAGAATGCGCCGCGCGGCGTCTTCACCTCGACTGCCGCCGGGCGCAGCCCCTGCCGGAACAAGGCGGTCAGTTCCGGTTTTTCTTCGAGCTGCGTCTTCGCCATGAGCCCTGCGACGGTCGGATTACGCAGCCACTCGTCACTGAACTGGCGGGTGGTGACCTCCCCTGCGACCAGGGCGACCGCGACGCAATAGTGGAAGCTGTGGTCCGCCGTTTCCTTGGTGGTCGGCGCGAGCTTGCGCGCGTCCCAGCTTGGCTTGGTCAGCGCTTCTTCGTGGGCGAGGATGCGGATCGATTCGATCTCGGCCGGGTCGATGCTGAATTCCGTTCTCAGCTCCAGCGCGGCCTGCACCATGGCGGGGGTCATGCCCTCTACCGGATAGGGCTTGAGCCCGACCTTGAGAATGCGGAAATCGCCGCGCCGGGGCACAAGCGGCTCCACATCGACGCCGCCGGCGACGGCATGGCGAAACCCGTATGGACCTTCGAGCAGCGTGCTGCACCCGGTAAAGCCCCGTCGCGCCAGCAACGCGCAAAGAATGCTCTGGCTCGCCACGAGCGGAGCGGATAACGCCTTGTCCATCGGAATGTCGCCATGGCGGATTTCGGACAGGGTGTTCGAGCGGGCCCCTGACAGCGCGACGGCATGGCCGAGCTGCGCGCCATCCAGCCCCAGCAGCGCGCCCACGCCCGCCGCGGCGGAGTAGGCACAGGCCCCCGTGTGATGCCAGCCCGCGTGCCACAGATTCCTTGCGACGGGAAGGTCGGCGAATCGCAACTGCACTTCGTATGCGACGACCATGGCACGCAGGAACTCCCGGCCGGGGCGGTCACACCATTCGGCGGCGGCCAGCAACGTCGCGATGTTGTCGCTCGGATGAGCGGTCCAGGCGGGGCCGAAATACACGTCGTTATAGTCCTGGTAGCGCAGGGCGACACCGTTGACGAGCGCGGCCAGCGGGGCGCTCAACTTCGCGGCTTTGCCGAACACGGTCGCGTGCTCGCCGCCGTTCAGCTCTTCCTGCGCGCACGCGCGCACGATGCGCGCCGGCTCGCTTTCGAGACCGCCGTAAGCACAGGCGAGGCTGTCGAGCAGGATGCGTTTGGTATAATCGGCGACCGGCGCGTCGAGCTCGTCAAAACGAAGATCGGCGGCATACCGGCCGATGCGCTCCACCACCGTGCTCATTTCATGGTCTCCATGAATCCGCCACGTGAAATGCTCCGGTCGCGGGTCCGGGACTGGCCCGCGCGCATTCATCGAGCCTGATTCTCGCATGGCAATGCCGTTGAAGTCCGCCGCGAAAGGCGCTATATTTTGATCAGGGCACCCGAAAGCAGATGCCTGACCATAATAGCGAGGAGGGCAAGATGGACAGGGTTTCCCCGTTCAGGATCATTGCAGGTCTCGGGCTGGCCGCCGGCCTCGCCGGGTTGCCGTCGATGGAAGCGGCGGCGCAGAAGGCCGATTTCGCGGGCAAGCGTATCGAGGCCATCGTGCCATTCCAACCGGGGGGCGGCTCCGATGTCTACATCCGCGCGCTCGCGCCGCATCTCGAGAGGCACCTGCCCGGGAATCCGACCATCATCATCCGCAACGTGCCGGGCGGCGGATCGATCCCGGGGGCGAACCAGTTCCAGGCCCGCGCCAAGCCGGACGGACTGTACGTGATCGTGGTCTCGGCCTCGACGGTTTCGAATTTCGTGTTCCAGAAATCCAAGGTTCAATACGATCTTGACAAGTGGCAACCCGTCCTGCTCTCGCCGCAGGGCGCCGTTCTCTATGCCGCGAGCGGGCTGGGCGTGAAAGGAGCACAGGACATCGCCAAACTCAAGGGCCAACGGCTGGTGTTCGGCGGGGGCGGCCCGACCGGCGCCGAGATGCGATTCACGATAGCCTTCGAGTTGCTCGGTCTCGACGTGAATTACGTCTGGGGGGTGCAACGCGGCCCGACGCGGCTCGCGTTCGAGCGCGGCGAGTTCAACATCAACTACGATACGACGCCGGCGTACAAGAAGAACGCGTCGCAGCTCGTCAAGGCCGGCAAGGCCGTACCGCTCCTCACGCTCGGCATCCAGGACGAGAAGGGAAACATCGTGCGCGACCCGAATTTTCCGGATCTTCCGACGTTCACGGAAGTGTATGAGCGCATGCACGGCAAGAAGCCGTCGGGGCCGGGATACGAGGCCTGGAAGGCGATCATGCAGATGAACGTCATGGCGAGCAAGTCGATCTTCCTGCCGACGGACACGCCCAAGCCCATCCTCGAAGCGTGGCGCGCGGCGGCGCGGAACGTGCTCAAGGATCCCGAATTCGAGAAGCTCGCCGCGTCCATCGTGGAGGGCTATCCGCAGTTCGTCGGCGAGGCGGCGCGTCCGATCATCAAGGAGGCGACCACGCTTTCGCCCGAGGTCTGGGAATGGCTCAAGAACTTTCTCAAGACCAAGCATGACGTGACGCTCTGAGCGTACGTCGGATCCTGTCCCGGCGCTTCGTGTCCGAATCTTGAAGCCGCTCCGCGTGCAGACCGGCTGGAGGGGCGCCGTGCCCCGGCAGCCGCGATAGCGCGCGCGCCAACCGGCCCGCCTCCATGACCGAATCTCTCCTCGCAGCGCTCCTGACCCTGTTCCAGGTCGAGCACTTCCTGTTCCTTGCCCTGGGTACCTTCCTCGGCCTGGTCGTCGGAATCCTGCCCGGCCTCGGGGGAATCGCCGGTCTCTCGCTGCTGCTGCCGTTCGTCTACGGCAAGGATCCGACGCTGGTGCTGCCGATGATGATAGGGCTGCTCGCCGTCACCAACACCTCGGACACGTTTCCCGCGGTGCTCATGGGCATCCCCGGCACCTCGAGCGCGCAGGCGACGATCCTCGACGGCTTTCCGCTGGCGCAGCGCGGCGAAGCCGCGCGCGCGCTCGGTGCGGCGTTCTCGGCCTCGCTCCTCGGGGGACTATTCGGTGCCTTCGTCCTGACGGTGAGCATCTACGCGGCCCGGCCGTTGATCCTCGCGGTGGGCTTCGGCGAGCAGCTCATGCTGATCATCCTCGCTCTCACGATGGTCGGCATGCTGACCGGGGCAAGCGCGTTGAAGGGCGTCGCGAGCTGCGGGCTTGGCCTCCTGATCGGTACCATCGGCGCCGCGCCCGCCACCGGCGAATACCGTCTCGCCTTCGACACCGTGTATCTGGGCGACGGCATCCCGCTGGTCATCCTCGGCCTCGCCATGTTCGCGGTGCCGGAGATGGTGGACATCCTGCGGCGGCGCGCGCGGATCTCCTCGGTCGCAAAACTCGGGTCCGGCACGCTGCGCGGTTTCGCGGAGACGCTCAAGCATAAATGGCTGGTCGTGCGCTGCTCCAGCCTCGGCGTGCTGATCGGGGCGCTGCCCGGGCTCGGCGGGTCCGTCACCAACTGGGTCGCCTACGGGCACGTGGTGCAGTCGGTAAAGGACCGCGACATGCTCGGCAAAGGCGACATCCGCGGGGTGATCGGGCCGGAATCGGCCAACAATTCAGACAACGGCGGCGCGCTGATTCCGACGCTGATGTTCGGGATTCCCGGCTCGGGCAGCATGGCGGTGTTCCTCGGGGGGCTCATCCTCATCGGCGTCGAGCCCGGCATCGGCATGATGGAGCGCCACCTCGATCTCACCTTCATCATCATCTGGTCGCTGGCGCTCGCCAACGTGATCGGCGCCGGCGCGTGCCTGTTCCTCGCGAAGCCGATCGCGCGCCTCACCCTGATTCCCTTCATGGTGCTCGCGCCGTTCATGATCGTGATCATCTACTTCGCGGCTTTCCAGGCGTCGCGGGACTGGGCCGATCTCGCCGCGCTGTTCGTGCTGGGCGTGCTCGGCATGTACATGAAGCGCTTCGGGTGGTCACGGCCGGCGTTGCTGATCGGGTTCGTGCTGTCGATGCGGCTCGACGCCGCGGTCTACCAGTCGGTGCAGGTCTACGGCATGAGTTTCCTGGAGCGCACCGGCGTGCAGATCATGCTCGCGCTGATCGCGATATCGGTCTTTCTCGCGTTTCGCTTCAAGCCACTGCGTGAGCCGCTGACTCCGGACGGGCCGCACGCGCCGGTTGGCAGGGCGCCGCAGATGATTTTCCTGGGCGTGATGACGGCGTGCGTCGTGTACGTGATCTACGAGATGTCACGGCTCACCTTTCTCGCGCGCGTGTTTCCGCTGTCCGTGGCGCTGATCACGCTCGCGCTGCTGGTGGGGGTATTCGCGTGGGACTTGCGCAACCGGCCGTCGTACGTGCTGCAAGACAGCGAACGCGAATGGACCGCCGACGAACGGCCCGCGCATTCGGACTTGTACTTCCAGGCCTGGATGCTGGGCTTGCTGGGCGTGGTTGGCATGTTCGGCTTCGTGCTCGGGGCCGCCTTGTACCTCTGCGCCTTCCTGCGAATGAAGGCGCAGGTGGCATGGCACTGGGCCGGGTTGGGCGCCCTGGGAGCGATTAGCGTACTGAGCCTCCTGTCGCATCTGTTCGCGCTCGAGTACCCGACGGGGATCCTGCAGCGTCTCGTTGCCATGCCCTGGCCGTTCAACTAGCGTCCGGGGTTGCCGGTTCGATAAATTCGTCCTCTTGCGACACCCTTCAGCGAATCAGCGACTCGGGACACTCGGGAGCGTCAGCTCAATCGACTTTCACTCCAATGGCCTTCACGAGCTGACCCCATTTCTCTTTTTCGGATTTCACGAAGGCGGCAAACTGCTGCGGCGTGCTGGGGGCGAAGCTCAGGCCCTCCTTGGGCAGCCGCGCCTGGACTTCCGGCAGCCGCATGACGCGAACGATCTCCGCATTGAGCTTGCTCACAACGGCGGCGGGCGTTCCCGCCGAAGCGAACACGCCGGTCCAGTTGCTCACCTCGAAGCCCTTCAGACCCGATTCGGCCAGCGTGGGCATCTCCGGGATTGCCGGGGAGCGCGTGGAGCCGAGGACGGCCAGCCCCCTCAGCCTGTTGGCTTGGACCTGCGGCAGCACGGTGGGCAGCGTGGCGAACAGCATCGACGTCTGCCCGGACAGAAGATCGGTGATTGCCGGCGCGTTGCCTTTGTAGGGAACATGCGTGATGTCCCCCTTCGTCATGCTCTTGAAGAGTTCGCCGGCGAGATGGCTGGTGGTGCCCGCGCCTGCTGACGCGTAGGTGAGCTCACCCGGCCTGGCGCGCGCCAGCGCGATCAATTCCTTGACCGACTTTACGGGCAGCGACGGATGAACGACGAGCAATCCGTCCGCTCCGACGACGAACGCGACCCGCCGCAAAATCGCGGATCGGGTCGTACGGCAGCCTGCTGAACAACGTGGCGTTGATGGCGTGGGTGCCGATCGTGCCCATCACCAGCGTGTAGCCGTCCGGCGGGCTCTTCGCGACGATATCGGCGCCGATATTGCCGCCCGCGCCGGGACGGTTGTCGACGACGATCTGCTGACTCCAAAAAAGCGCGGCGATCTACGGCTGCCGCGAACCCTGCATCAAGGGCCGGGGAGATCTCAGTCGGCTTTTATCCCTGCATCTTTGACGACGCGCGCCCACCTGGTGGTTTCGCGCTGCAGGTGTGCCGCAAATTCGGCGGGGCTGCTGCCGATCGGGTCGAGTCCCTGGCGCGCCATCTGCTCGCGCACGCCGGGCACGCGCAGCGTGCTCAGTATCGCGGTGTTGAGCTTGGCGACGACGAACTGCTGCCCGAGCAGCTCACTCAACTTGCTGCCGAGTATGCGCGCGATCGCATCGGTGCCGCCGCCCGGAACGGTCGCAACAGGCGCTCCTATTGATCCTTGCGTAATCGACTAACATGGAAATGTCGTCCTCGTGAAAGCGGGGACCCATACGGCGCATCATCATGCGTGATGCCCCCCTCCTAATGCCCCCTCGCCCACTGCGCAGGCTCTCCCCCCGCGGGGGGAGGGGATACCCGATGCCTCGGGAATGACACGGCCTTATTTTGCTGTTAGGCATTGATGCAGGGCTCAGGGCGGTAGAATGACCGAATTGAGGGGCGCGAGAAAACCCCCAGCCCGACCCTAAATGGTCTCTTCTGATACAACCGGCGCAGCACGCCGGCAGACAACGAGAGGGAAATCAGGTATGGAATCAAAGAATGCCGCGCACCCGGCTTTTGCCTATGTCGGATGCTTCACCACCGAAAAACGCAAAGCCCGCGGCAAAGGCATCGCCGTGTACCGCATCGATCAGTCAACCGGCACCTGGACGCTGGTTGAAGCGTACGATGCCATTCCGAACCCGCATTTCTTGACATTGGATCACACGCAGAAGTTTCTCTACTCGGCCCACGGCGACAGCTCGGAAATCGGCGCATACGCGATCGACAAGCAAACCGGCAAGCTGACGTTGCTGAATAAGCAGCCGACCGGCGGCGACAATTCATCGCACCTGGTGCCTGACTCGAGCAACCGTTACATCGTCCTCGCCAATGGCCCCGGCGTGGCGGTTTTCCCGATCAATAAAGATGGCTCGCTGGCCCCGTTCAGCGACAAGGCCATTCCGCCGGGCGAACCCGGGCCGTACCGCAGGGAACAACAAGGCCCGCACCCTCATCAAGCTCCGTTCGACCTGACCGGCCGCTTTGTCGTGGTGCCCGACAAAGGGCTGGACAAGGTGCATGTATACCGGTTTGATGCTTCAAGCGGCAAGCTCGTGGCCGGCGACCCGCCATTCGTCAAGAGCCGTTATGGCGCGGCGCCCCGCCACGTGAGTTTCCATCCCCGCAAGCCTTACGCCTATGTCGTCAATGAGCTGGATTCCACCGTCACCGCCTATCACTGGAATTCCGAACGCGGCGAGCTCAAGCCTTTCCAGATCATCCCCACGACGCCGACCACCTACACCGGCGACAATACCGGTGCTGAAATCGCCGTCGCGCCGGCGGGAAATTTCGTGTACGCATCGAACCGCGGGCACGACAGCATCGTGATTTTCTCCGTGAACCAGGCCAGCGGCATGCTCGATCATATCGGCTGGGAATCGGTCCAGGGCAAGAAGCCCCGCTTCTTCGGCCTCGATCCGGGCGGAAGCCATCTCTACGCGGCGAACGAGAACAGTCACACCATCGTTGCCTTTCGGGTCAATCGCGAAACCGGCAAGCTCACGCCGACCGGCCAGATTGTGGAAACCGGAAGCCCCTCGTGCATCGTTTTCGCAACGCAGTGAGGAACGAGTGTCCCTATCCAGCAAACCATTTTTTTGCCGGTCGTGCGCGATGATGCATTTGCTCGCCCGGCATGTCCTCGTCGCAGTGACTGTCGCCGGCGCCGCTGCAAGCGCTGCGTCGGAGCCGAATCCGCGCGCATCTAAACCAAGCTACCCTTCCAAGCCGATCAGGATGCTGGTCGGTTTCAGTCCTGGCGGAGCAACCGATGTCGTGGCCCGGATCATCGGAAAAAAACTCTCCGAGACCTGGAACCAGCAGATCGTTATCGATAACCGTCCCGGTGCGGGAGGTCTCGTGGCCTTCGAGATCGCGGCCAAGGCGAATCCGGACGGATACACGCTGCTCGCCACCAGCCCGAGCTTCGCGATCCAGCCAAGCATCGCTGGAAAGTTGCCTTTTGACCCGGTCCGCGACTTCGCGCCGATCACGCAGGCGTCTTCGGCGCCCTATCTGCTCGTGCTGAATCCGGGGGTCGCAGCAAAGTCGGTCAAGGAGTTGATAGACCTTGCGAACGCGAATCCCGGTAAGCTCAACTACGCTTCGGGCGGCATCGGCAGCGCCCAACACCTTACCGCCGAGCTGTTCAGGATCATGGCCGGCATCAATATCGTGCATGTTCCTTACAAGGGCGCCGTCAATATACCCGACCTGATCGCGGGCCGCGTCCAGATGTTGTTCAGCGGACTGCCCCAGGCGTTGCCCCATGTACAAGGTGGCCGCCTGCGTGCAGTGGCGGTAACGACCCCCTCACGCTCGTCGGTCGTGCCCGACGTTCCCACGGTCGCGGAAGCGGGCGTTCCTGGTTTCGAAGTGACGGTTTGGTACGGCATTCTGGCGACGGGCCGCACGCCCGGGCAAATCATCAACAAGCTGAACGTGGAAATCGTGAAGGTGCTTCAGTCGGCCGATGTGCGCCAGCAACTCACCAGCCTGGGACTCGAGCCGGTCGGAAACGCGCCCGGGCAGTTCGGCACGAAAATCCGGGCAGAGATATCGCAATGGGCGCAGGTGGTCAAGCGGGCGGGCATCCGGCCTGAATGACCGCGAGAGATGTGCGGCCGCGATATCCTGTTCGATAGACGATACCGCGCCGGCGAAAGTCGGCGATGCGTCTATTCCCCGGGTTCCTTCGCGGCCGTACGAATTGTGAGAAAATCGCACCGGCTCGAACCACACCAAGGTTTCCATGCAGCTGCCGCTCGAAGATGTCAAGGTGCTCGACCTGAGCCACGCGCTCGCGGGACCGTTCTGCTCCACCATGCTGGCCGATTTCGGCGCGCAGGTGATCAAGCTCGAACCGCCCGGCGCGGGCGACATTGCGCGCACCTGGGGCGCGCCCATGCCGGGTGTGGATCACGCCTATTTCGTGACCCTTCATCGCAACAAGCGAGGTATCGTTGTCGACCTCAAGCACCCGCAGGGCAAGGCGTTGTTCTTCCGCCTGGTCGAGCGCTGCGACATCGTGCTGGAGAACTATCGCGTCGGCGCGCTGGCCCGGCTCGGGCTCGGCTACGAAGCGGCACGCAAACGCAATCCCGGCATCATCTACTGCTCCGTTTCCGGATTTGGCCAGGACGGCCCGTACCGCGACCGCGCCGCGCTCGATCTCATTCTGCAGGCCGAGAGCGGCATGATCAGCGTCACCGGCGAGGCGGGCGGCAGCGGCGTGCGTGCCGGGGTCTCGATCGCCGATCTGACGGCCGGGATGAACGCCGCCTACGGCATCATGCTTGCACTCAGGGTGAAGGAGCGCACAGGCGAGGGGCAGGCGGTCGACATCTCGATGCTGGAAGGGCAGCTCGCGCTGCTCGGCACGACCTTCGGCAACTATTTCGCGGACGGCGTCATCCCCAAGCCTCTCGGCACCGCTTACGCCGCTGTGGTCCCCTACCAGACCTTTCACACCAGGACGCGGGACCTTGCGCTGGCGATCGCCGGGCAAAAGATCTGGAAGAACTTTTGTCCGGTCATTGGCTGCCCCGAGCTGACGGATGATCCGCGCTATCGCGACGTTCCGGACCGGGCCCGCAACCGCGACAGTCTGATCCCGAAGTTGCAACAGGTATTTCTCACGCGCACTTATGAGGAGTGGGAAGCACTGCTGCTGGCGAACGACATCCCCGTGGGCGCCATCAATAATCTCGCCCAGGTCGTCGAGCACCCCCAGGTCAAGGCGCGGGGCGCGCTGGTCGAGATCGACCACCCGCAGGCGGGCAAGCTGCGCATGGTGGGCACGCCCGTGCGTCTTTCCAAAACGCCAGGCACGGTAAACACGCCGGCGCCGGCGCTTGGCCAGCATACCGAGGAGGTGTTGCGGGACGTGCTCGGTATGAACGCCGACGAGATCGCTGCGCTCAGCGCTGCCGGAGTGATCTGAGCCGTCGGGGTCAGACTCGACTTTCCGGCGAATGCCTGACATGGTTCCATTCGCCCATGTTATCGTTGGCGCAGGCGCAGCCTGGAAGAATTCGATGACGCGGGCCGGTTGCTTTTCCTCCCGCGGCAATTTACCGGGCCCGCAGCGCTCCGCAGTCCACTTGAGGAACACACCATGCCAAGAGTCCTGATCGTACACGGCGCCGGGATGAACATGCGCGGGAAAGCGCAGATCGATATCTTCGGCACCATGACCTTGCCGGAGTACGACGAGCATATCCGCAAGTATGCGTCGGAGCTGGGCGTCGAGGTCGAGATTTTCCACTCGAATGTCGAGGGCGAGGTCATCAACAAATTCTACCAGGCGCATGACCGCGGGGTGGACGCGGCGATCATCAATCCCGCGGGCTACACCACCGGCCACCCTGCCCTGATGGCCGCGATCGGCCAGGTGCGTTTCCCGACCATCGAACTCCATATCTCGAATCCCGCACGGCGCGGCAGAGAGTCGGAGATCGCGCACGTGAGTCGCGGCGTGGTGACCGGCTTCGGCATTTTCGGGTATTACCTCGCATTGCGCGGCATCAAGGATATGCTGGCTGCCGGCAAGAAGCCGTAAGCGGTGAGCGGTGAAGGATGAACAAGTAATCCGGGACAGCTCACGCAATGGGGACGGGTCAGGTTATCGAAAGAGGATAATCATGAATGCGAACGGCAGGCTGGCGCGCTGGCTGGCAGTTGTCGCGCTGCTCGCGGTTTTGATCGCCGGATGCGTCCAGTTGCGGGAGATTTTTATGCCGTCGGCCCCCGGTGTGACCGATGAGTGGGCGGCGCTCCTGGACGAGATCCGGACGTTCGAGCGCCGTATCGGCTTCCGGGAAACGGACAACTTTTTCGATCTCTCCCATGAACAGGAGGCGTTTCCCTTCTGCGGCTACGCGTCGCGCTTCTACCTCCCATACTCCTACGAGGATCCGGCGATCCGGTGGCTCGAGTCGGTGACGGAACAGGAATGCCGCGAGCTCGCCCACTACGCCGACGCCTATTTCGGCGCGGTCGAGGCGTTGGGCGAATCCGGAACCCCGGTAACCCCCGCCATGATCACCGGCAAACTGGACCGCTTCCTCTACCTCGTCATGCACGAGGATTGCCACGATCAGTTCGACCTCCCGTACGGCATCGAGGAGGCGCTCTGCAATCTCATTGCCTACAAGGCGATGGCCGTATTCAGCGAGGAAAAATTCGGGTCTTACGCCCGCGATAACAGGGCGATCCGGCGCTACGCCGACGCGCAGTCCAGGCTCACTCGCGCGACAATAAGCTACTACGAACAGCTCGCGACGCTGTATGCGCGCCACGAGCGCGCGGAAATCTCATCAGACGTGCTCCTGCGGGAGCGCACCGCGATCTTCAAAAAAGCGGAACGGGCGCTCGCCTGGACGCGGGGTGAGCTGAACAACGTGGGCATCGCCAGCGACATGACGTATAGCCGTCATTACCCGTTCCTGGAAAGCGTGTTCGAGGCGCTGGGGCGCGACCTGGCGCGGACCGTCGCGTTCTTCAGGCACGTGGACCAGATCAAGCCATCGGGCGCGGCCGTCATGAAGCGGCACCACATTGCCACCGAAAAGAGCCTGGAATTCATTCGCGCGTACGAGGCGGCGGTGGCGGAGACGATCAAGAAGGCGCTCGCGGAGTCAAGAGCGGGTGGGACAGACCACGCGCGATTGTCCACGCTTCGTTAGCGCATCAGCCTGAACTTCTGGACCCTCCGGCCCCAGTTGGTATCGGCAACATAAATGTTGCCCTTGGAATCGACGGCCAGGCTGTGCCCATGCGTGAAATTACCCAGTTGGTGTCCCGGGCGGCCGAAGCTCGAAATGATTTTCCCGCTCGCATGGTCGAGGATGTGAACCTGCTCGTTGCGCCCGTTCATCACGTACAGGTACTTCTGTTTCGGATCCGGGGAAAATCCCGTCCACCAGGCCGTGCCGCGCTTGTCCGGTAGCGTTGCAGTCCCGGTCCGTACCCAGATGTTGCGCTTGAAGGTGCCCATCTTGTCGAACACCTGGACGCGATCGCCCTGCCGGTCGCCCACGTACACCAGGCCGGCGTTGCTGATGGCAACGCTGTGCACGACTTCCGCAAACGCGCCGCCGGCGCCGGCCTCCATTTCCTCCTGCGTTGCCTGCCGCCCCCATTGCCGCAGGAATTTTCCGTTGCGATCGAAGACCACCACGCGCCGGTTGCCGTAACCGTCGGCGAAGTAAACATCACCGTTTTCCGGATCGCATGCGACGCCTGCCGGCTTGTTGAGCCGATCCTGGCCCGCGTTCAGGTTCTTGCTCTTCTTGGCGCCATCCTCCGTATCGAACACGCCCTTCTTGCCGATCTGCAGCAGGAGTTTCCCGTCGTAGGTATATTTCTGCACCATGCCGTCGCCGTTGGCGGTTAACCAGACGTTGTTTTCTCTGTCGACGGCGCAACTGTGAGGCGTCGATGGAAGCACGTCCCAATCGCCCCACGAATCGATCATGTTGCCCTCCAGATCGAAGATCATCACCGCCGGCGCCCGGATGCAGGTTTCCTTCTCCTCCTCCGTGATATCGCCCCGGTTTACTATGAGCACATGGTCGTTGTGGTCCACGCACACGCAGGCGAGCTGTCCGGTGATCCATCCTTCGGGCAATGGCTTGGGCCACCACGGATCGATTTCGAACCGCGGCACCGCGGGCGCCGGCACAACAGCGTGCGCTGCGGAGGCCGCAGTCGGGGTGATAGAGTCGGTCTTCATACTGTCTCCCTCCTGGTCGGTTAAAGGAAAATGCAGAAGCGCCTTACTCCAGCTTGATCCCGGCGGTCTGGATGACTTTCGCGGTGCGCGCCATGTCGGTCTTGATGAAGCGTGCGAACGCCTCCGGCGTGCTCGTGCGGATGTCAAAACCAATCGCGGTAAAGCGCTCTCTGAGGTCCGGCGCGGCGAGCGCGGCGATGGTTTCCTTGTTGAGCTTGTCCACAATCGGCCGCGGCGTGCCGGCACGCGTCACCACGCCGAACCAGGTGCCGCCCTCGTAGCCTTTGAGCCCGGCCTCGCCGGCCGCGGGAATGTCAGGCCAGTTCGGGAGCCGCTTCTCGGCGCAAACCGCAAGGATCTTTGCCTTGCCGCTTTTCATGTGCGGCAGCACGGTCGCAATGCCCGTGATAATGAGCTGCGTCTGGCCTCCGAGCGTGCCGGTCATCGCCGGTCCGGATCCCTTGTACGGCACGTGCAGGAGTTTGATGCCCGCCATCGACTCGAGCAGCGCGCCGGCGAGGTGATTGGTCGAAACCGTCCCCGGCGTGCCGTACGTGATGGTTCCCGGCCTGGCTTTGGCGAGCGCGATGAGCTCCGTGATCGAATTCGCCGCCACCGAGGGATGGGCGGCGATCACGTACGGGAAATAGACGGCGGGCGTGATCGGCGCAAAATCGCGCACGGTGTCATACGGGAGCTTGGGATAAAGCTGCGGGTTGATCGACAAGGTCGTCGCCGTTGCGAGCAACAACGTGTAACCATCGGGGACCGCTCTTGCGACCAGTTCAGCGCCGATGATGGTGCTGGCGCCGCCGCGGTTGTCAACGACGACCTGCTGTTCCCAGCGCTCGCTTAGCTTGGCGGCAATTCCGCGCGCCACGATGTCGGTGGTGCCGCCGGGGGGATAGGGCACGACGAAGCGTACGGGCCTCGCGGGATAAGTGGGCGCCGATTGCGCGTGAGCGGGGAGCAACGTACCCGCGCTGAGCGCCGCCACAAGAAGCGCAAAACGTGCTGCTTTTTTCCAGTTCACATCTCTCCTCGGTAATCCTGGGCTGTGGGCGTGCGACTTCTCGATGTCGATTGCGGCCTCAATGTTACCACCGCGGCGCAGCCGCTCCTCACGTCCCGGTCGGGGTAAAAGTCAGCGAAGACCGGCAGCCCTGGCGACTTTATCCCACTTCGCTACCTCGTTCCTGAGGAACGCGCCGAATTCAGCCGGGCTTTGGGCCATGGGTCGCGAACCGTCTGCGGTGAGCTTGCTTCCCACCAGGCGCGCCGCGGTGTCATTGCCGCCCCCCGGCGCGAGCGGCACCAGCAGCCGGATGGGACGAACCGGATATGCCTGCGCGTTCGCCTGGGCGGCATAGTTCACCACCCCCCACGATGCCGCCACGAGAAGTGACGACAAGAAGTGACGGCGGAGTGTGACGGCAAGAAGTGACGGGAGAAGCTGACGATAAGAAGTGACCGGAAGCAGTGACGAGCGGTACGTCACCCTTTCCCTGTCACGCTCTCTCGTCACTTTCATTCGTCACCTTTTTTCGTCAGATGCTGCGCGTCCTGCCGCCGTCGACATTGATCGCGCATCCGCTGATGAGGCCGGCGCGCGCCGAGGCGAGGAAGACGGCGAGGTCCGCCACGGCTTCCGGCGTGATCACTTTGCCGAGCGGGACTTCGCGCAGCAGGTATTTCTCGGCCTCTTCGGGCGCGGCGCCGCGCTCGCGGGCGGTGATGTTCACGAGCTCGGTCCAGCGCCGGGTCGCCGTCGATCCGGGCGCGATGGCATTGACGGTGATGCCGAACGGCCCGAACTCGTTCGCCATCGCCTTCGTCAGGCTCAAGGTCCCGAAGTTGATCGGGCCCGACATCATGGAGTGCGCCTCCGGCTCGCGCCCGCGCGTGCCGGAGATGTTGATGACCCGCCCCTGATCCGATTGCTTGAGATACGGCAGCGTCTCGCGCGTCATGCGGATGAGACCGAGGGGCTTCACCTTGAAATAGCGCTCCCATGCATCGTCCGGGATTTCATTGAGCCGGCCGCGGTGTGCGCCGCCGGCGCAATTGACGAGGATATCCACGCCGCCCAATTGGCGGACCGCCGCATCGACCGCCGGCTTGATGGTGCCGGGCTGCTCGAAATCGAGCCGGACAACGACGACCTGCAAATCGGCATGCCGCGCGCTTATTTCACGGGCTGCCTCGGCGCAGCGTTTCTCGTCGCGTCCGAAAAGAGCGAGGTTGACGCCTTCGTCCGCGAACGCGAGAGCGATCGCCCGCCCGATGCCCCGGCTCGCGCCAGATATGAGTGCCTTACGATTTTTCAGTCCGAGTTCCATGATCCGTGGGATCTCACTGTGATTATCCGCGGCGAGCTTTCCCCAGTGCGGACCCGCCCGTCGCCGCTGACGGTCTTTTTACGGAGGCTGGCGGTGCCGACATTATACTTGCCCGGATTGATGGTCCGGGCAGGACGGCGGCCCGCGAACTATTCAGCCTTACACAATCCACCAAACAACCATCGGCTATAATCGAAGAGGTTTCAAAGATTATCGGCTTGAGGCCGATTGAACGATGCCTGTTCCCGTCATTCCCGTGCAGACGGGAATCTAATTTCCGCGAGGTCAGATTGGATGCCCGCCTCTGCGGGCATGACACCTTGCTTTACTCTGATTGGCGTAAGTCCTGCTCATGTTCGCCTCGCGCTCGAAGTGACGATGCGATAAAAAGAATCGGAGCGAGTTGACCCGGGTTTTCGCGGAGGCCACGATGAACATTCGAACGTGCGGATCGATTGACGACGTTACCCATCACTCATCACCCGTCACTCAGATAGATGGCGGGTCTTCGCGCACGGCCTGCTCCGCAAAGCGCATGTCGACGCAGTCCTCGCAGGCGAACCTGGTCCTGATATACCCCGCGGCCAGCATGGCGTCGCGCAGCCATTCGAGGCCCTTCGGCTCCATCACCGGGTTCCGGTTCCACAGCCCGAGCGTCTTGTAGTCGTTGCAGCAGGCGGTAAGCACGGGCAGCCGGATGTCGGGAAGGAAGCGCGCGATCGCTTCCGCCAGATCGCGCCCGTCGTGCGCCGCGATCCACTTCTGGGTACGGTACATCGCCCGCGTCATGCGCAGCACGGCGTCGGGGTTCTTCTCGATGAAGCTCCGCGTCGTGTTGAACGTCGTGTAGGACGTCAATCCGCGGCTCGCCGCCGCATACCAGACGTGGCCCGCGCCTTCGTCGATCAGGTTCCGCGCGTAAGGCTGGAACACCTGGATCACGTCCACTGCTCCCGAGCGGAGTGCCGCGGCGTTCTCCGCCATGGTGCGCTCCGGCGCGCGCGTGACGGCGGAAGGATCGATGCCGGCGCGGCGCAGATCGTAGCGCAGGCAAATCCACGGCGTGGGCACTTCGCTCACGGTCGCCAGTTTCTTCCCCAGGAGATCCTGTAACCGGAATGCGGGGTTCGGCGTCCGCCCCAGTAGAAAGAACGGGTCGCGGCCCACCACTTCGCAGAAGGCGACATATCCGCCCTGTGGTTCCTTGTCGAGCGCGGCCATGATCCGCAGCGGCCCGCCCCACGACACTTCTCCCGCACCGGCAGAGAGCGTGTGCAGCGTCTTTTCCGCCGCCGCCGACATCTTCATGTTGACTTCCAGCCCCTCCGCCTCGTACGCGCCGAGCGCTGCGGTCGCGTAGAACGGGGCATAGAACACCGCACGGAAGTTCTCGATCAGCGTGATTGGCATGGATAGGCAGCAGGGTATGAGAAGATCATCCATACATCGTAAGAGCGTGAGGGCGTGAGAGCGGGAGGGCGGGAAAACGAGACAGCGAAGAATTCCTCTCTCCCGATCTCCCGATCTCCCGATCTCTCGGCTTCTCGATTTCCCGATCTCCCGGCTTTTCGATTTCCCGATCTCCCGGCTTCTCGATTTCCCGATCTCACGATCTCACGGATCTCACGGATTTTACTGCGGCTTGACGCCCGCATCCTTGACGACCTTCGCCCAGCGCGGGATTTCCGTTTTCAAAAAAGCCGAGAACTGCACGGGCGTGTTCGCGACCACGAACAGGCCCTGCGCCGCCATTCTGTCTTTCACCTCCGGCACGTTGAGCGCGCCGACCGACTCGGCGTTGAGCTTGACGATGATGTCGCGCGGGGTTGCGGCGGGCGCAAACAGACCGAACCAGGTCGCGGCCTCATACCCCGGCAATCCCGATTCGGCCACGGTCGGAAACTCGGATGCGGTGGCGACGCGTTGCGGGCTGGTGATCGCAATCGCCCGGAGCTTCCCCCCGCGAGCCTGCGGCAGCGCGACGGGAAGGTTTGAAAAGACCAGCGAGATCTGTCCGCCCATCGTATCGGCTACCGCCGGCCCTTCGCCTTTGTACGGCACGAACAGCATGTCGACACCGGCGAGGAGCTTGAACAACTCTCCCGCCATGTGCGGCGTGCCGCCCGAGGCCGCGCCGAACGTGAGCTGCCCGGGACGGGATCTGGCGAGCGCGATCAGGTCCTTCACCGACTTTACCGGCAACGACGGATGCACGACGATCAGCAGCGGTGACGTCGCGATCATGGTCACCGCGGCGAAGTCGCGCGCCGTGTCGTAGCTGACCTTGTACATCGCCGGCACCACCGCCTGCGTGGTTTGGGAACCGACCAGCAGCGTGTAGCCATCCGGCGCGGACTTGGCCACATATTCGGTGCCGATGATGCCGCTGGCGCCGGTCCGGTTTTCGACGAGGAACGATTGCCCCACGCGTTCGGTGAGTCTTTGCGCGAGAATGCGCGCCGTCACGTCGACCCCGCCGCCGGGAGCAAACGGGACGACGATGCGTACGGGCTTCGCGGGATAAGCCTGGGCGTGCGCGCTCTCCCCCGCCACCGCGGCGAGCGCGGTGAACGTCAATGTCACCAGGAATCGCATGATCCTCTCCCTCGGATGGTGGCCGGTCTCCACACGATAGCATTTGCAGGACAATTATGCCGACCCCGCTACTTTCATGCATCATCCGGGAGCTACGATGTCGGGCACCCATCTCGGCCAGCCGACGCTGGCGCAGGCGTTCAACAGCATGCTGAACGGCGTTGCGCCGACCGGCAAGCCGGTGCGCGTGCTGCAGTTCCACAGCTTCCGCGTCAGCGGCGGGCAGATCCTCGAACATGCCGCCGTGCGCGACGACATCGGCATGTTGCTGCAGCTCGGCATAGTGCAGCGGCCGGGTTGAAGTGCGCGACTGGGGCGATGTCGTGCGCGCCTCCGGTGTCAAGGTTGATTAGAACAGGGAGCATGAATGGATCTCGGAATCAGGGGAAGATCGGCGATAGTGACCGGCGGGAGCAGCGGCATCGGCCGGGAGACGGCGCGGCAGTTCCTCGAGGAGGGCGTGCGCGTCACCATCTCCGGCCGAAACGCGGAAACCCTCGAGCGCACCCGCATGGAACTCGCGAAGGCGACCAGCGCAGACATCCACGCCGTGGTGGGCGACATGATGAAGGAGGAAGACATCGTCCGGCTCGTCGAGAGCGCGAAGCAGCGATTCGGAGGCGTGGACATCCTGGTGAACAATGCCGGTCAGATGTACTCCGGCCGTTTCGCCGTGATGACGGATGCCGGTCTGAAAGAGCAGCTCGAAACCAAGCTCTTCGGCTTCCTGCGGGCAATCCGGCTGGTCTATCCCGGGATGAAGGCGCAGCGCTGGGGACGCATCGTCAACATGATAGGCGGCGCCGGCAAGGAACCGGATCCCTACATGTTCGGAAGCGGGATCACCAATAGCGGGCTGCTCAACCTCACCAAGTCGCTTTCCGCCGAATTCGGCGAGGACAACGTTCTGGTCAATGCGGTCTGCCCCGGATGGGTCGACACCAATCTCTGGCGCCGCAACGCCCAAGGGCTTGCCGCTGAACTGGGCGCGCAGAGCGAAGAAGAAGCCCGGCGGCGCGCGGCGCGCAAAAACTCGCTCAACCGCTTCGGGCGGCCCGAAGAGCTCGCGTATGCCATCGTGTTCCTGTGCTCCGAGCGCGCGAGCTACATCACCGGCGTTTCGCTCAACCTGGATGGCGGCAGACTGAAATCCCTGTGGTGAGCCTGCGGGCGCGGGCGCTACCGGTACACCTTGAGCCCCCTCCTTGCCCGTCGGGCGCCTTCAAGCGTATCGTGGCCCTTCAAGCGTGTCCGGGATACCCAAGTCCTATCCACTTCTGAGGAAAAAAGATGAAGCGAATACTTCGCTTTCTACTGGGCTTGTCGGTCGTATCGCCTGGCGTCATGCCGGCAGCGCACGCCGCCGAGGGCGCCGATGCCGCCTACATCGTGACCTACATCGAAGTCATGCCGCCGGCCAAGGATAAAGCGCTCGGTCTTCTGCGGCAATTCGGCAAGGCGAGCCGCAAGGATCCGGGCAATGTCCGGTTTGAGGTTCTGCAGCGCATCGGCACGCCGAACCATTTCGCGATTCTTGAGGCGTGGGTGGACCAGAAGGCCCAGGCGGCCCACGGCATGGCCGCGCACACGAAGGAATTCCGCGAGAAGCTGCGGCCGTACCTTCGCGCCCCGTACGACGAGCGTCCCCACACGGCGCTCTCGGTCGGTTCCGGGCCGGCGGGAGCTGCCGACGGGACGAAAGGCGCCATCTATGCCGTGACCCACGTTGACATCGTTCCCAGGCTCAAGGACGAAGGCGCCGAGGCGGTGAAGCGGCTGAGCGAGGCGGGCCGCAAGGGCAACGGCAATGTGCGCTTCGAAGCGCTGCAGCAGACAAGCCGGATCAACCACATGACCGTCGTCGAGATCTGGAAGAACCAAAAGGCGGTCGACGAGCATGGCATGGCCGAGCACACGAAACAATTCCGCGACAAGCTCCTGCCCATGAGCGGCAGCCTTTACGACGAGCGGTTCTACAAAGTGCTCAATTAGAGCGGTCTGTTGAGAAACGCCCTCTCCCTTGATGACGCGCAGCATCGGTCCATTCGACTACGTCATCGTCGGTGCAGGCTCGGCGGGCTGCGTGCTCGCCAACCGGCTTTCCGCCGACCCCGACGTTACGGTGCTGCTGCTGGAAGCGGGCGGCAAGGACGACTGGATCTGGATCCATATTCCCGTCGGTTATCTCTACTGCATCGGCAACCCGCGCACCGACTGGTGCTACCGCACCGAGCCCGATCCGGGGCTCAACGGCCGCTCCATCCTCTACCCGCGCGGGCGCGTGCTCGGCGGCTCCTCCTCGATCAATGCCATGCTCTACCTGCGCGGCCAGGCGCGCGACTACGACGAGTGGGCGCAGTTGACCGGCGATTCCGGCTGGGCGTGGCAGAACGTGCTGCCGGTCTTCATGAAAACCGAGGACCATTGGCGCGGCGCGGATGAAAAGCACGGCGAAGGCGGCGAACTGCGCGTCGAGCCGGTGCGCCTGACGTGGGAGATTCTCGAAGCCTTCCGCGACGCTGCGGTCGAAGCAGGGACCGCCAGGATCGATGACTTCAACCGCGGCGATAACGCCGGCATGTCGCGTTTCGAAGTGAACCAGCGCAACGGCGTGCGCTGGAGCGCGGCCAAGGCGTTCCTGCGGCCTGCGATGAAAAGGCCCAACCTCACGGTGTTGACCAAGGCGCTGGTGAAGAAGCTCCGGCTCGACGGCCGGCGCGCGCTCGGCGTGGAGTTTTTCCAGGGCAATGAAGAAGTGTTCGCCGAAGCGCGGCGCGAAACCATACTCGCCGCGGGCGCGATCGGCAGTCCGCAAATACTCCAGCTCTCCGGCATAGGTCCCGGCGCCCTGCTCCAAAGCCGCGGCATTCCCGTCGTGCACGATCTTCCGGCCGGCGAGAACCTGCAGGACCATTTACAGTTGAGGATGGCGTTCAGGATCAAGAACGCGCTTACGCTCAACACCGTATTGAGTTCGTGGTGGAGCAAGATGAAGATAGGGCTCGAGTACGCGCTGTTCCGCACCGGGCCCATGACCATGCCGCCGTCGCAGATGGGCGCGTTCGTCAAGTCCGACCCGACGCAGGCGACGCCCAACATCGAATACCACGTGCAGCCGATCTCGCTCGACAAGTTCGGCGATCCGCCGCACAAATTCCCCGCGTTCACCGCCAGCGCGTGCAACCTGCGGCCGACTTCGCGCGGCCACGTGCGCATCGCTTCGCCCGATCCGCGCGCCTACCCGGCGATCGCGCCGAATTACCTCTCCACGGCGGAAGACCAGGCGGTGGCGGCAGCGTCGATCCGGCTGACGCGCCGCATCGTCACGGCAACCGAGGTGATGAAAAGATACGAGCCCGAGGAATTCACGCCGGGCCCGGCATACCAGTCCGAGGAGGAACTCGTCGAAGCCGCACGCAACATCGGGACCACGATTTTCCACCCCGTCGGCACCTGCAAGATGGGGCGAGCGGACGATGCGACCGCCGTGGTGGACGCCAGGTTCCGGGTGCGCGGCATCGAGCGCCTGCGCGTGATCGACGCCTCGATCATGCCGACGATCACCTCGGGCAACACCAACTCGCCGACGATCATGATCGCGGAACGCGGGAGCACGTTGGTGAGAGAGGGAAGCGGCTGATCGCCGCCCGGCCACAGTGTGTAACGTGAGGGAGGCAGCGCAAATGAAGCCGGACGGACTCAGGATCGGGCTGATGGTGCCCGCCAACAACACGACGATGGAATCCGAATTGCTCGCGTGGCTGCCCGCGGGCAGCACCTGCCGCACGCTGCGCATTCCGCGCGGCAAAGGCACGCTGACGCCGAAGGATCTGCCGGCCTACGTCGGGCAGGCGATGGAGACGGCAGCGGAGTTTGCCGGCGACAGCATCGACCTCGTGGTCTATGGCTGCACGGCGGCAGGATTCATGGCCGGGCCGAGCCGCGACGCGGAGATCGCAGCCGAGCTTTCCGAAATCACGCGCAAGCCGGTCGTAACGACGGCAAGCGCCATGATTGCCGCCCTGCGGCATCTCGGCGCACGCAATATCGCATTGGTCACGCCCTACCTCGATCTCGTCAACGAACGGCTGCGGGCTTTTCTCGAACAATCCGGCATCGCAGTGGAAATCCTCGCCAGCTTCCGCGCGCAAACCGTAGACGATCTCGCCGCCATCACGCCGGCGCAGATTGCGGCCTTGTCACGCGAAGTGATGCGCGCAAGCTGCGATGCCCTGTTCATCGCCTGCTCGCAACTGCCGACCCGCGAGATCCTGCCGGATCTCGAGCGCGGCTTCGGCCGCCCCGCGTGGTCCTCGATCAGGGCGACGGCGTGGCAGGCGGAACAGGCGACGAGAGTCGTCGCTTGAATGGGTGACGGGAAGTGGTGACGAGAAGAGGTGACGAGAAGAGGTGATTATTGATAATTTCTCTTATACCCCGAGGCTTGCCTCGGGCTGACATGTTTTTGCCGCACGGGCTCAATACCCCGTGCGAGCGGGTTGGCAGTTGGTTTATTTACGTAACCCCTTGACGGCCACGAGCAAGTCGCGCGACGTAACCACCCCGTCGCCTTCGGCGCCACTCCTCCTTGGTAAAGAGGGGAAAATTCTCCCCTCCTCCGCTGAGGAGGGGTGCCCCATAGGGGCGGGGTGGTGGGATTGGGTGTCACAGAGATAGGTAAAGTTGAATAGAAGAATTGACGGGAAGGGTGACGAACGATTCGTTACTTCCTCGCGTGTAGAAATCCCGATGTGATCTGACAGAGAGTGTCTGATGACAACTCAAACCTGCCATTCATCGGGTGCGTTCGCGCACTGAGCATGTAATCCGCTGTTTGCGGACTTCTTTTTGAATCGGTGTAAACTCCGGCACCAGATTAGTCTGTTTTTCGGCATATGATTCAACGTTAGCTCTCTCGACTATGCGCAGCGCTCAAAATACCGGTTCTCGCGGCGTGTTCGGTGACATGGCAAGTCTTCTCAAGCATTTGCCGCACCATCAAGAGCCCACCGCACTCATCCTGCTCAAGGGGCACTTGCTCGTCGAAGAGCTTCTCCGCGGCTACATCGATCGCAAGCTGCCAAACCCCACTGCGTTCAAGCACGACCAGTTCCTTTTTGCCAAGATCCTCATGCTCTGTCGCGCGCTTACGCCTCCGAACGTAAAGTCGTGGGCATTTGACGCCGCAAAGAAGCTCAACGACGTTCGAAACGAGATTGCCCATGAACTCGATTCGCCAAAGGTGAAAAGCAAGCTTGAGAACTTCATCAGCCTCGTCGAGCAGCACGCGAAGAAGTCTGTGTTTCCGCCTAAAGAGCGAGGCGAAGCCCGCCTCTACATGGCCATCAGCGATCTACACAATGAGCTTGTTCATGTGCTACACGCCAAAGAGAGCTAATCGGGTAGTCGTCATCGCAAAACCTCGCGCTACCCGAAATGACCGACCACCTCAACATCACGCTCGCACTGACGAAGCAAGCCTACGAAAAGCTGACTCGCTTGGTGTCGCTCGCCGAGTTGGAGCGTTTCAACTTCGGCTCCGGGCCGAAGCGCGAGCGAATTGCCGAGCTACTGAAGAAGCTGAACACAAACATCAATTCCATCCAACGCACGCTCTCCGAACACGTTACGGATTCCTCCGAAGCCCCAATCCTCAGCGTTCCACCGGCACATCGCACCTTCTACAACGAAGTCGTGCTTCCGCACGGCAAGTCCTTGCAGCGCGCCTACTTCGAGATTTCCGGCCTCGGCATGCTCATGGACCTCCTCGATGATCCAACAGCCGAGAGGCCGAAACCGCTCATGCTTAATGCCATAAGTTGGGGGTTGGAGCGCTGGAACGGCATGCTTGACGAGGACGAGTCTTTCGAGTGGTACGAGCGCGGCTTCAACATCGAAGGCGCGCAGGATCTAGTCGGTATGCCCTGGTTTCAGCCGGACGAATGGGCGCAGAACCTCAAGCTCTTACAGCCGGTTCTCGTCGACCGCTCGCCCCAAGTGATGCGCGACCATGTGCGCTACCGCCTCACAGAAATCTACCGTGCGTTTTCCTACGGTCTATGGATGGCCGCCGTCGCGCTGTCCAGGTCGCTAGTCGAGTTCTCGCTCAAGGCGAACGCCACGCGCCTCGGCATCAGCATCACGTATACGGGAGCAGGTGGGCGACCCGAAGACAAGTCGCTCAAACAACTCGGCAAAGAGGTAGCCAATGTACTGCCAGCACTGGCGCCCTCGATCGAAACCGTTCGCGAAACTGGGAACAGAATTCTTCATCCCAAGAAGCATGATGTCATCGCGCATCCGAAAGTTATGCGCGCCGAGGCGCTGGACTGCATTCGCGCAGCAAGGCTTATTGTTGAGAACGTCTACTCGGAAGTGTTCCCTGCCAAATGACGGCTAGTCGCGTAAGGGCTGGCATCTAACCGGAAGTGGAAAAGGTGTCAGGAACCGTTTCTCCAGGCCGCCAAGCGCCAGTGCGGGGCCTAACAATCGCTTGCAAGCGACCGCCAATAGCCTCCGCTCGTTCCTCGCTCCGGCTATTGGCGGCGCCTGAAGCGTGGCGTTGGACGTCGAAACACCTCTAGCGAGAGTGAGTGATGAGCACCTCGACCGAGAAAAGCGTCTGGGCGCGCGGCGGAGCGTATGAGCCCTACGTCGGCCGGTGGAGCCGACTGGTTGCTCGCGAGTTTGTTGAGTGGCTTGCGATTCCGCCTGCTGCCTGGTGGCTCGATGTCGGGTGCGGCACCGGCGCGCTGACCGAAACCATCCTCGCGCGCGCGAATCCCGCCCGGGTTGACGGCATCGACCCCGCGGAAGGCTATCTTGCTGTTGCACGCGAGCAGGTCCGCGATCCGCGGGTCCGCTTCGAAGCCGGCGACGCCCGCCGGCTATCGGCTGCATCCGCGAACTACGACGCCGTCGTGTCCGCATTGGTGCTCAATTTCATCGACGACTACTGGACGCCATTCCTCGGGGGGCAGTTTCCCGCGCCCGATTACGCGATGGCGCTGGACGAAGCGGCCCGCTCTTGAACCGCGACGTTAGCTTTCAGAAAATCGTGGGCGTCTGGAAGTTTTACGCTAGCACAATGAACCGCTATACTCTTCAATCGGGTAGGGTTTCGCTTTACGCGAAGTAACAGGGAATCGTGTGCAAATCACGAGCTGTCGCGCAACTGTAAGTAACGCATAGACATGCTTACACACAACCTCGGCTATCCGCGTATTGGTAGCCATAGAGAACTCAAGAAAGCCTGCGAAAGTTACTGGTCTTCCCGGATCAGCCTCGATGAACTCCTGGACGCTGGCCGGGCCATCCGCCGGAACAACTGGCAGTGCCAGCATGAGGCCGGCATCGATCTCGTCCCCTGCAACGATTTCTCGTTTTACGATCACGTGCTGGATCTCTCGCTCATGGTGGGCGCGGTCCCCGCGCGCTACCGGCCGCTGCTCGACAAGCCGGATGCTTCCGGGATGGATTTGTACTTCGCCATGGCGCGAGGCTATCAGAAAGACGGTCTCGACCTCATCGCCATGGAGATGACCAAGTGGTTCGACACCAATTACCACTACCTGGTCCCTGAGTTCACGAAGGATCAAACCTTCCGCCTCACCTCGCGGAAGATTCGGGATGAGTTTCAGGAGGCTCAAGCGCTCGACATCAACGCCAAACCGGTTTTGATCGGGCCGGTGAGTTATCTGCTCTTGGGCAAGGAGAAAGAACCGGGCTTTAACCGGCTCGACCTGCTCGACCGGCTTCTGCCGGTTTACTTGCAGATCCTGGGCGAACTTCAAGGTCTCGGCGCGCAATATATCCAGATCGACGAACCCTTCCTTGCGCTGGATTTGCAGGATGAAGCGACGCGCGCCTATGAATCGGCCTATACCGCGATCGCAAAGGCGTGTCCTGAGCTCAAGATCATCCTCGCCACCTATTTTGCGGAACTCGACGATAACGCCGAGTTGGCCGCAAGTCTTCCAGTGCATCTTTTGCACTTGGATCTCGTCCGCGCGCCCGCGCAACTGGATCAAGTGTTGTCCTTGATCCCGCCCGAGCTTGGCCTCTCGCTGGGGGTCGTGGACGGACGCAACGTGTGGAAAAACGATTTCGAGCGATCGTTGGCGCTGATCGGCCGGGCGGTCGAAAAACTCGGCGGCGATCGTGTCGCGTTGGCGCCCTCCTGCTCGCTGCTGCACGCGCCTTGCGATCTTACGCTTGAGAAGGACGAGGCGGCGTTGCCCGCCGAGATCAAACGCTGGCTGGCCTTTGCCCGGCAAAAGCTGGATGAGGTCGTCACGCTCAAGTGACTGGCGCAGCCCGAGACCCACCGGCAATATGCCGGCAGGCTCAAGGAGAACATGCTCGACATGGAAAGTCGCCGCCACTCGGCCTTGATCCACAGGCCGGGGGTCGAGCAGCGTCTTGCCGCCATCCGTCCCGCCGACACCACACGCCAAAGCCCCTTCGGCGTGCGTCAGGAAAAGCAACGCGCGACCCTCAATCTGCCTTTATTTCCCACGACCACCATCGGCTCTTTCCCGCAAACCGATGAAGTTCGAAAGCTCCGGCTTCGTCTCAGAAAAGGCGAACTCACGCCGGAACGGTATGAGGCGGCGATCCGAATGGAAACCGAGCAGGCCATCCGTTGGCAGGACGAGGTGGGGCTGGATGTGCTGGTGCACGGCGAGTTCGAACGCAACGATATGGTGGAATACTTCGGCGAACAACTGGCGGGCTTCGCGTTCACGGGGAACGGTTGGGTGCAAAGCTACGGCTCGCGCTGCGTCAAACCGCCCATCATCTACGGCGATGTGGAGCGCCCCGCGCCGATGACGGTGAAATGGTCGCAATACGCGCAGTCGTTAACCAGGAAGCTCGTCAAAGGCATGCTCACGGGGCCAGTCACGATCCTGCAATGGTCCTTCGTAAGGGACGATCAGCCGCGCTCGAGCACGGCGAAGCAAATTGCCTTGGCGATCCGCAATGAAGTGTGCGATCTCGAGAAAGCCGGGATTCGCATCATCCAGATCGACGAACCGGCCATCCGTGAGGGGCTGCCTCTGCGCAAGGCAGATTGGAAAGACTATCTCCAGTGGGCGGCGGAGGCGTTCCGGCTCGCTGCCTGCGGGGTGGCCGACGAGACACAGATCCACACCCACATGTGCTACTCGGTGTTCAACGACATCATCGAGTCCGTCGCCGGGATGGATGCCGATGTGATCACCATCGAAACATCCCGGTCGCAGATGGAGTTGCTCGACGCCTTCGCAAGCTTCCGTTAGCAGACCATCAGGACCAGCATCGGCCACTGACTGCGCAGGGCCGACTGCCTGTCCGCAAATTCCCGCAGTGCCTGGAGGTGTGCGACGTACAGCGCGGCGACGTGGCCCGTAACGATCGCGGCGACGGACACGTACCAGACGATGCGTGCGTCAATCAGGCCGATCCGGACGAAGTAGTTCCGGGTGCCGAAGACGTCCCAGCCAAGGCCGAGGGGATCCGAGGCGAGTGGAATCAGGTACTGCGCGGCCATCACCAGGAAGAAAAGGTAATGGGCGAGGTGATAGGCGATCGCGATAGGCACCAGCGTCAGCACGAACAGGCCCGCGACCCGAAAGACGCTATGGCCGGCCGCCTGACCGATGCCGGCACGCGAATGCGACTCTCCGCAGCGAGCGATCAGCCGGCAAAAGCCGAGGTAGACGGCGACGAACAGCGATGCCGCGAGGGCGAGTCCCAACGTCTGCGCCGATTCGTGCAAATCATGACCGAGCCCATCGACGACCGCCGCCCATGCCGGTGTGTCCCGGAAGCCGTCAAAGCTCACGGACGCGAGGATCAATAAGACGAGCGCGGTCTGCGATGCGGTCAGCGGCTCATGCGCGACCAGCCCAACCGCGTACGGCCGCAGATTCCACTCCCGGGCATCCGCCACGCGCGCCTCTGTCGGAGCGAAGCGGGCGAAAAGCCCGAACACCAGCGGAAAGACCTCGCCGCGGCGCAGCCACTCCGATCTTCCGTACAGCAGCATCCCGAGCCAGGTCAACGCCGAATACACCAGCATTGCGGCTGCAAGGCTTGCCGGATGGTCGCTCGCCTCCCACGCCATTTCCATCCAGATGAAAACGAGGAACAGCGCCACCGCCGGCCAGACGCCGAGGATTTCGGGGTAACGCAACCCGAGCGTCATTCGTTGTCCCGGCGGCAGCCGCCCGTAAAGGGACTCCGCCGCGGCGAATAGCGTATCGAGGGGATTGATGAGAGCCCACAGGTTGCCGAGCAACGCCGATACGTACGCCCCGCCAACCCACCAGATCGCCCAGACCATCGCCGGCGCGATGTTCTTGAGCGGGCTTTGCGTACCGAATAGCCCGGCGACAATCACCAACAGGTAGAGCCCGACGCCGAGTAGCCGCAAACCGAGCAACACGACCGGCGCGCCGAGCACGCGGCCGATCGGCAGCCGCATCAGGTCAATGCGTTTGTAGTCTTGTGCTAGCGGCGCCCTGCGTACCAATAGTGCGATCATCGCGAAGGAGGCTGCGACGGTCAGGCCGGCGCCGGTCAGGTAGAGCCAGAGCGGGATCGGCAGGGAATAGCGCTGGCCGAAACCGTGCGCCAGCGCCGGCCCGGCGAGATTCAGTATGCGTCGGCGGGGCACGGCAGTAATCCGCATCTGACGATGGAGTTGTTCGCCAGCATGGCGCAGATCCGCATGATCCATGTTCCCTACAAAGGCGGCACACCGGCTTTCATCGATCTGATCGCCGGTAGAGTCGCGATCATGGCGCCGAACCTGGCTTCGATCATGCCTCACGTGCGGGCCGGCAAGCTGCGTGCGCTCGGCGTGACCAGCGCGCGCCGTGTCGCAGCCGCGCCCGACATTCCCACTATCGCCGAAGCGGCGCTGCCCGGCTACGAATCGGTGCAGTGGTATGGCTTGTTGGCGCCGGCAAAAACGCCGCGTGGGATTATCGAAAAACTCCACAAAGAAGTGGTTTCCACTCTGCGCGCGCTGGACACAGCGGCGCGCCTTGCCAGCGACGGTGCCGAGGTGGTTGCGAGCTCGCCGGAAGAATTTGCCGCTTTCCTCAAGGCGGAAACCGTGAAAATGGCAAAAGTGGTGAAAGCCGCGGGGATCCAGCCGGAGTGAACATCCCCCATAACCAGGTCGGACCTCGCTATGTCTCGGATCGACCGGCATTCTTGCGCGAAATCCGGGATCGGTCGGCGCGGAGTCAATTCCCGCGGATTCCGCTGCGCTTTATCCAGGCTGCGATTTCTTTCCCTACGAACGCGCGGTCAACCATGTCCTGCAAGGGACCACATTGATCTGCGTGCCGGCTTCCCGAATCCTCTCCTGCGTCTCGAGCGTAACCACGGTGAGCCGGCGCAGGTTAAGATCTTCGGCGCCTTGACGGAGCGCGCGAATCTCGCGCTCGCGTGTCTTCAGGGACGACAGATTCTGCGTGACCTGAATCAATTCCAGATTCTCCGACCCTCGCCGGAGCAGGAAATCAACTTCGGCGCCGGCACGGGTTTGGTAATAGAACAGATCCAGATTGGGTTTGAATCCGCGCCGCACCAGCTCGACAAAGACCAGATTTTCGAGCAGGCGCGATTGGTTGCGCGTAACCGGCTGCGACTTGGCGGAAATCAGCCCATTATCGAAGGCATAGATTTTGCGGTCGGCCTTCACCCGCATTCTCGGCTTGAAAAAGTACGGCTGCAGGTCCTGCACCAGGTAAGCCTCGCGGGCATACGCGATGAATTTCTGGACGGTCGCCGTGGAGAGTGAGCCCAAGGCGCGTTCGAGGCTCCGCGCCGAGAAGCGGCTCGCGGCGTTGTTCATCAGGAGGTTGAGCAAATCGTGCATGGCCGTCGAAGCGCGAATCCGATGGCGGGTCACGATGTCGCGCAGCACCACGGAATCGAAAAGCGTGCGCAGGTATCCTGAAGGCTCCGCGGCCCCCAGGACGACCTCGGGGAACCCTCCCCAGAGCAAATAGCGCTGAAAGACTTCGGCATCATCCGCTGTTTCCGTCCCAAGGCCCAGGAGACACTCCTGAAAGCTGAACGGAAGCAGTTCAAAAGCGAGATGGCGGCCCGTCAGTGCGGATCCCAGTTCCCGGCTGAGCAGCCGCGAATTGGAACCGGTAATGACCAGGTTGTAGTCGCGGCGGTGGAGCTTATTGATGAAGCTCTCCCAATGCGGGTAGTTCTGGATTTCATCAAAAAAGAGAAATTCGGTCTTGCCATAAACGGAGGCGATCGCATCGACCAGTTGATCGCCGGCGATCTCCCCGCGCAACGCGTCGTCTTCAAAATTGAGGTAGGCAAAGCGCCTGCCGGCGAGCACCTGGAAGGCCAGTGTCGATTTTCCGGCCCGGCGCGGCCCCGTGATGACCTTTACCAGCCGCGAAGACAGCGCTTTGGAAAGAGAGGAAGCGAGTTCACGGGGTACGAGACTGCGCTTGAGCGCCAGATCGCGCTCCCGGCGGTGGGCTTCGACCGTGGTGTTTAACGATTGCATCGTATTAAACAATAACAGACTGTATTGTTTAATACAAGATTGTTATTTCGACTGCCAGCGCCCCTGTCGATACCGTGGGTGGGGCTGCCCCGGCACCTTGACGCGCAAGGTTCAGACCGGGCTACGGGCGCAGCAAAACGCTTCGTCACTCGGCCCTGATATTCGCGTCCTTGACGAGTTTCGCCCACTTGGCGGATTCGGAGCGCATGGGAAGGCTTACACACTGTCCAGCCAGCTTTCGTCAAGCGCTCCGTGCTGCGTCGCGGCATCCGCGTCCCCGGCTGCGATCTATCCTTGCCTCCTTGCGAAGAGCTTATAAGCAAATGAAATAAATGGCAGCGGAATAAACCCGATGCCAAGAATGTTACGCCTCCATCGACGGAATAATTTGCCGGCCGGAGTGTTGACAGTCCGGACAGACGACGGGTCGGGCCCGCAGAGGACTGGGATCGCGGCCGCTTCGGATATGTCCTGGAGCAAGAATGTCTTTCATAACAGTGTGCGTGATTACCGAAAGAGGAGTTGCCATGTTGAAAAAAGCGTTGGCTTGCACGTTATTCCTTGGGGTGGTTTCCTCGCTGCCGGCGGCGGCGGACGATGCTATTGCGAGATTCATGGGCGGGATAGGTGTGATCGGCGTGTCGAGCGGGGTGGGAACGGGGACGACCGCGGAGGTCGTGAATCGAAACATAGTTCGCGGCGTGCAGCCCGCCGGACAGATCTGGGTAATCGACAGGCTCGCTGCCATCGTGAGGGCGAATGGGCACATCACGGTTCAGGGAAAGGGGCTGGTTCTTGGCGGGGGGAATAACGCTGGACGGGCGACCGGACAGGCCGTACTTGCCACACTGATCTGTGAGGCCGCATCGCCCTTTACCGAAAGCAGTACGTCGGCCGCCGGAGTTGTCCTGTCACCCAATGGCGACTTCCAGATAGACGACATGCTGTCACCGGTACCACCGTTCAACTGTGCCAGTCCCATGCTCCTAATCCGCAACGCGGCGAATCTGGGATGGTTCGCGGTCGGGATCCTGCGTTCGGGCGACGACAACTGAACGGCTGATCCTTCCACGGGAAATCCGGGGGGTGCGCGGCGCCAAGCGCGCCCGCCGCGGACTGCGCGTTACTGCTTGTATCCGCCACGTCTCTTCGTCACTCGGCTCTGATATTCGCGTCCTTGACGAGTTTGGCCCACTTGGCGGATTCGGAGCGCATGAAGGCGCCGAATTGCTCGGGCGTATCGCCCACCACGTCCGCGCCCATGCCGCTCAGCTTCGTGCGCACTTCGGGGTTCAGCAGCGCCTTGGCCCAGTCGTCGCGCAGCTTCGCGACGATTTCCCGCGGCGTTGCCGCCGGCGCCACCAATCCGAACCAGTTGGTGAGTTCGTAGCCGGCGACGGTTTCGCCGACGGTCGGCACGTCCGGGAGCAGCGGTGAGCGCGTCTTGCCGAGCACCGCGAGCGCCCTCAACTTTCCGCTCTTGATGTAAGGCAGCGACTGGACCAGGCTGTCGAAGGTCAACGACACATGCCCGCCGAGCAGATCCTGGAAGCTCGGGCCGCTGCCCTTGTACGGGATGTGGATGAGATTCACCTGCGCCATGCGCTTGAGCAGCTCACCACCGAGATGCGGCGCGCCGCCGGCACCCGAGGATGAATAGTTGATCTGTCCCGGGCGCGCCTTGGCGAGCACGATCAACTCCTTCACGTTCCGCACCGGCAGCGAAGGATGCGAGACCATCACGAAGTTCACCGCGACAACCAGGGTGATCGGAGCGAAATCGCGCAGCGGATCCACCGTCATTTTCGGAAAGAGATGCTGGTTGACCGCGAGATTGCCCATCGTCCCTATGAAGACCGTGTATCCGTCCGGGGCTGCCCGTGCGGCGAGCTCGGTGCCGATCATGCCGCTCGCCCCCGCGCGATTTTCCACGATCACCTGCTGGTGCCAGCTCTCGGTGAGCTTCGGCCCCACGAGGCGTGCCACGATGTCCACGCCGCCGCCCGGCGGGAATGCGACCACGATGCGCACCGGCTTCGCGGGAAACGGCTGGGCGAACGCGTCGCCGCCGGTCATCACGGCGAGCGTGGCAAGAATCAATGTCACGAACAATCGCATGGTACTCCCTCCGTGGTTACGGTTCGAGAAATCAAAAGTAAAGGGGCAAGCCATCTATTGATCCTTGCATAATCGACTAACAAATAAATGTCGTCCTCGTACGAAGCTTGTCCCCGCGAATGCGGGGAGCGGAGACCCAAATAGCCTGTCGTTCCCGAGAAAGCGGGAACCCATACGGCGGCTCCACATGTTCAATGCGTAAATTGGATTCCCGATCCCCGATTAAAGCATTCGAGGACAAGCTTCTCGGGAATGACAACCTAACCGTTTCCACGGGAATGACATCGACCTATTACGACTGTTAGCCAAAGATGCAAAGCTCGATAGGTCTCGCTGTCAAGCGCGCCCCTCTCTCGCAGGAATATCGGCAGGAAAATCACTCATCCGGCGCTGTGCCGCGAGACGAAGTCGAGCGTCGCCTGCGCGCAGCGCTCCGCATCGCTCGCCGCGACGTGGTAGGAGTTGCCGGGCAGCACGAGCAGCGTCGAGTTCGGGATGGTCTGCTGCCACGCGCGGGTCACCTCCACCGAGGCGAGTCCGCTCTCCTCGGTCGTGATGACGAGCGTCGGACAGGTGATCCGCGGCACATCCGTCCTGATGTCCGCGCAGGCGATGGTGGCCATGAAGCCGATCTGGGTCGACGCCGCCGTGCGGCCCATGAACTTCGTCCACCACTCGACGCCTTCCGCAGGAAACGCGCCGCCGAGCCGGCCCGCCATGGTGCGGCGCGCCCAGGGTTCGACCCCATGTTTCTCAAACTCCTCTTTGAGAGCCGGTATGCGGGCTTCGGCCCCCTCGCGGTAGGGCGGCGGCGTTCCGACGACGGTGAGCGTCAGCACGCGATCGGGACGGCGCGCCGCGAAAGCGCGGGCGATGGTCCCGCCGATCTTCGCGCCGACCAGGTGGAAGCGGCCGATGCCCAGCATGTCCATCAGGCGGATGAAGTCGTCGATGAGAATATCGAGCGTCCACGGAAAATCGCGCGGCATGGGCGACGATGCGCCGAAGCCGCGCATGTCGGCGCGCACGACGCGGAAGCGACGCGCGAGGTGCGGCACCCAGCCGTACCACGCGGCGCTGCTCTCCGCGTTGCCATGGAGCAGCAGGATCGTCTCCGGCTCGCGCCACGGATCGGTATAGTCGTCGACCAGATAATGCATCGTCAGATCGGGCGAGCTTTGAAAGGTCGGCATCGGAATTCTCCAGTAGCGTTCTCGTCACTCATCACTCGTCACTCGTCACTCGTCACCCATCACTCATCTTTGCGCAGCCCGATCTCTTTCACGATCCGGGCCCACTGCTCCAGTTCCTGTTTGATCACGGCGGCGAATTCCTCCGGGGTGCTGCCGATCGCCTCCGCCCCCTGGCTCGCGAGGCGCTGTTTCGTGTCGTCCGTTCGGATCGACGACACGACATCATCGTGCAACTTGCGTAGTATCGGCGCGGGCAAGCCGGCGGGCCCGAGAACGCCGAACCACGGGTTGATTTCGAAGCCGCGCACGCCGCTCTCGGCGAGCGTCGGCATCTCCGGCAGCAGCGTGGAGCGCTTCGCTCCGGTGATCGCCAGCGCGCGGATGCGCCCGCTCTGCACGTGGGGCATGAAATCCGCGCCGCCGCCCGGGGGGAACGGAACGATCAGGCGCAGCGGCCGGGCGGGATAGGTCGATTCCGGCGCTGCTACGCGCTCCGGACGCGCGGTCTGCGGCGCGGCCGCCAAGGCGAGCTGGACTCCGAGCGTGCACCAACAGGCTGTCGCCGCGAATGCAAACCACGCAACAAATGTCGCGGCGGATCTCACTTTATTGATCGAGCCTGAACCCGGTGTCCTTGATGAGCTTCGCCCAGCGGTCCTTCTCGGCCGCCAGCCACTTGCCCATCTCCTGCGGGCTGTTGGTGAGCGGCGTGGTGCCCTGCGAGGCGAGCCTGTCCTTCACGTCAGGCAAGTTCAGTATCCGCGCCACCTCGCTGTTGATTTTTGCGATCATGTCCGGCGGCGTGCGTGCAACCAGTTCCGCGCCGATGTTGCCGTTGGCGCCGGGCCGGCTGTCCACGATGATCTGCTGCCCCCAGCTCTCGGTCAGCTTGGCCCCGATCAGCCGCGCCAGGATATCCGAGGTGCCGCCCGCCGGGAATGGCACCACCACGCGGATCGGCTTGGCTGGATAGTTCTGCGCCGCGGCGGTCAATGCGCCGACAGAAAAGAGCGCGGCCATGACATAGGCCCAAACCAGCGCAAATTTATGGGTGATATTCATCCTTTCTCCTGGAACGTGCTGGGACGTATCGAGAACGGTATATTTTCCTGCGATGGCGAGATCATTAGCAAGCCGCATTCTCGCCTGCATACGGCCCTTTGCGATATCAACCGGCCCTGGATTGTCATTCCCGAGCAATCGGGAATCCATAGGGTGTCTATTCGACGAGACCCTCGTACAAGTCCGGCCAACGCGGATTTCCAGCCTGAATCAACTCGATCTTCCAAGAGCGATCCCACTTCTTGGTAGGCCTCGTTCATCGCCGTATGGATTCCCGATTGCTCGGGAATGACATACCGATGCGCTCATCCCGCGCGGCGCCGGAATTTCTGAAAGGCGTGCGGAGTGAGCGGGGCCATGCGCTTGACCGCGCCGGACTGTACCACGACCTCACCAATGTAGAGATCGCCCCGGCGATCCGCCCAGATGCCGTGCGGCGCGATGAAATTGCCCGGCAGGATGGGGTTCTCGCCGCCGACCTCGGCTACGATGTTCCCATCGGGATCGCACACCGTCACGCGGGCGATGGGCGAGTGGCCTTCGGGAGGGTAAACCATCGTCTGGTCGTGCCCGGGCAAAGGGCCCTCCGCCCGCTTGTGCATGTAGTTGAGGAAACCGCCTTCGGCGATGTGCAGCATGTCCTGGTCGTCGATGAAGATGTCGTAGGGACGGTTGAGAAACGTCCACTCGCGCAGATATGCACCGTCGGGGGAAAAAACCTGTACCCGCGAGTTCTCCCGGTCCGCCACGTAGACCAGTCCGGCGCTGTCCACTCCGATGCCATGGGGCAGTATGAACTGGCCCGGCCCGCGCCCCGGCTCGCCCCAGGAGAACAAGAGCTTCCCTTCCGCGGAAAACTTGTGAACGCGCGCATTGCCGTAGCCGTCGGCGATGTACATGTCGCCGTCGGGCAGCACGGCGACGTTGGTGACACGGTGGAACGGCCCCGCGCTGCGCAGCACGGGGCTTGCTCCGATCTTGTAACCGGTATCCGCGGCCTTGCCCGACTCGCCCAGGGTCATCAGGCGTTTGCCGTCGGGGGTGAACTTGTGAACCGTGTGGTCTTTGTCGTCGGCGAGCCACAGGTGATCGTTGTTGTCGATGAAAATGCCGTGCGGCCCCTTGAACATCCCCTCGCCCCAGGCGTTGAGAAACCTGCCTTCCTTGTCGAACACGATCATGGGATGAGCGCCGCGGTTGAACACGTACACGCGGTCGTGCGAGTCGCACGCCACTCCCGCGACCTCGACATACGTCCAGCCGTCGGGAAGCCGGTCCCATCCTTCCAGCACTTCGTATTCGATTTTGTGTTGGCCCAGAGCCATGGCTTTTCTCCTGTGGGTTGCGGCATGCGGATCGATGCGACGGGGCCGGGGCCTTCGCTTTCACGCTCTCAAGTGACCGCGGTCAGTATAGCTCACCGGTTACCTCACCACAGACCCCATGACTCGACTGTTCACGTTCCTTCGGCTCATAATCCGGGGGAAACCTCAGAACATTTCCCATGCATCCGCGTTGGTTTTGCGAGGGGGGTTGAGATGAAGACACTACCAAATTATGCTGGAGCATCCCGGCGTAATCCGCTACAGTCGATTTTCCCTAAACAAACCCGGAGGTATTCCAATGGAACACAAATTGATTCGCAAGGTGAAGGGGTCGCCAGACGAAACCCGGCCGTTCAGCGATGGCAAGGGCAAAATGGAAGTATTCTTTCTTGGTGATTCGACGGTTGGTCGTGGGGAGTTTGAGCCCGGGTGGCGGTGGTCTCATCATGTAAAGCCCATTGCCGGAACCCCGTCTTGTCAGGCCACACATACCGGATACGTTCTGGAAGGGCGGATGGTTGTTAAAATGGACGACGGATCTGAAACAGAGTACGGCCCCGGGGACTTCTTCTGTATGCCAGCGGGACACGATGCCTGGATCATCGGCGACAAACGTTGTGTATTGCTGGATTTCACGGGTGTCGCGAAGTACGCCAAAAAGACCTGAGCCGCTGTCGCCGAGGGAGTGGCGGCGCTCTCGTCCATAAGAATGGAAATCCTGCCGAAGCGGGGTCCGTTGCAACCGCGGAGGATTGGCTAGTTCCACTCACCGCCTAGTTGGCTCGTTTCCAACTGAGGTGGGGTACGAACGGGCCGCTAGGCGATTGGCTCGGCGGGCTCCCAATCTCCCACTCTCTCGATTTCCCGTCTCATCAGCGTTAATCTTCGTTCAATGGCGTTTCATTACCTTGTGAGGACCATACGCTATGCGTTACGAACTCTACTACTGGCCGACCATCCAGGGGCGCGGCGAGTTTGTTCGGCTTGCTCTCGAGGAGGCCGCGGCCGATTACGTGGACGTTGCGCGCATGCCGCAGCGCGACGGGATGGGTGTGCCGGCGTTGATGCGCCTTCTGGAAGATACCGCGGCCGGGCGCCCGCCATTTGCGCCGCCAATACTCAAAGCCGGCAGGCAGGTGATCGCGCAGACCGCGAATATCCTGCTGTTCCTGGGTCCACGTCTGGGTCTCATACCGAAAGCCGAAGCGACGCGCCTCTGGGCGCACCAGTTGCAGCTCACGATAGCCGACCTCGTAACCGAGGTTCACGACAGCCATCACCCGATTTCGGGCGGGCTTTATTACCACGAGCAGAAACGGGAAGCGAAGCGGCGCGCGGCAGATTTCAGGGCAGAACGCCTGCCGAAGTTCCTCGATTACTTCGAGGGCGTGCTCGAGCGCAACCCGGGCGGCGACCGCTACATGGTGGGCAAGGCCTTGTCCTATGTCGATCTCTCGATGTTCCAGGTGATCGCCGGGCTGAGCTACGCCTTTCCACGGGCGATGGCACGCCTGGAATCCGGATGTCCACGATTGATGGCCCTGCACCGGCGGGTCATGGTGCGTCCGCGCATCGCCGCGTATCTTGCGTCTCCCCGCCGTCTGCCGTTCAGCACGGAAGGCGTCTTCCGGCACTATCCCGAACTCGATGCGCCGCCGGCGCGGAAGGCGGTGCGAAAAAAAGCCGTAAGCGGTAAACGGTGAGCGGGCACAATGGCACTACCTTAAGTGCAGATTGAGCAGAATGATGACCCAACACGCGCTGTCATTCCCGAGAAGCTTGTCCTCGAATGCTTTAATCGGGGATCGGGTATCCCCTCCCCCCGCTTGCGGGGGGAGGTAGGAGGGGGGCTCACTCGATGATGATGCGCCATATGGGTTCCCGTTTTCACGGGAACGACACACCTTCTGAGCCGTGATCGTGCGCACATTTCCGCTTAAAGTAGTGCCACGGGTCACCAGGCAGTTGCCGCGGGCTCCAGGCCCTTGGCTTTGTAGACGCGCGCGGCGGCCGGTGTCGAGAGGAACTCGAGCAGCGCTTGCGCCGCCTCCGGATGCCTGGAAGCCGCGAAGATGCCCGCCGCTACCAGCGTGATCTTTTGCAGCTCCCGCGGCAGCGGGCCTACAACCTCGATGCCCGGAACGGCCATGAGCTCGGGGATCTGTTGCACGGCAATCTCGGCTTCGCCGCGGGCGACGAGTTCGCCGACGAGTCCGCCCGGCTGCATCCTGGCCCTGGCTTTCATTTGCTCCGCAATCCCGAGGCGCTCGATCAAGCCGGCGAAATGCATGCCGCTCACGCCGCTCTCCGTATGGGCAACCGACTTCGCGTTGAGCAGCGCACGCTTGAACGCCTCGACTGAACCGATGTCGGGCTTGGGTGCTCCCGCGAGCACGGCGACGCCGATGCCGCAGCGGGCAAGATCGCGACGGCTGCCGGCCGCGATCTTGCCTTGTTTCGTCAAATCGTCGATCGCAGGTGCGCCGAGGATGGCCAGATCCGCAGTCTCACCGCGCTGGATACGCTGCAGCATTATTTTGGCCGGGTCGTAGCTCACCGCGACCTTGTGCCCGCTCGCGCGTTCGAACTCGGGGACAAGTTCGTCCATTACCGCGTGCGTGCTATTGGAGCACAACACCTTGATCTCGGCGGCGCTGGCAACGGTTTCCTGATTCGTCATGATAAGTACTCCAATTGCCGGAAGAAATGGGGTCCGGCGCGAGCTGCCCTAGGAGTTTGTCGGACTTAGGTCGGACAAACTCCTAATGCAAAACCGCCCGCACAAAAACGGAAGAAAAAAGCAGTGACCACCTCATTTTGAGCCTGCTCGCGCCCCCATTGGGGGGCAAGAGTGGTGGTGATCATCAGATTCATCCCTGAGCTGGAGGCGGTTTTGCTGTTAGCGGCCTGTCGGACGCCTAAGCCCGACAGGCTGCTAGGGACATTGGAGTTTACAATACGCGTGGAGGTGCCGGATGGGAAAGAAGACGCAGGAGAAAAATGGGGTCGGGCCGTCGATGAAACCGCGTTCGTGGTTTGCGGCGTTGCTCGGGGCATCGCTGCTGTTTGCGCCGGCCGCGCCGGCGCAGACCCTTTCGACAGGCTCAGGGCAGGCTTATCCGACGCGTCCGGTGCGGCTGGTCGTGGCTTCGTCGCCCGGTGGCGGCACCGACACTTCGGCGCGCATCATTGCGCCCAAGCTTTCCGCGCTGCTTGGCCAGCAGGTGGTGGTCGAGAATCGCCCGGGGGCAGCGACGTTGGTCGGCCTGGAGGCGGTCGCGCGATCGGCGCCCGACGGCTATACGCTCCTCATCGGCAACAGCTCGATGACCATTCTCCCTGCAATGAGCAAGAGCGTCCGGATGGACGTGATACGCGGTGTTACGCCGATCACGCTAGCGGTCTCGTTACCCCAGATCCTGGTGTCGCATCCGTCACTTCCGGCGGCGACCCTCAAGCAACTGATCGCCTTCGCCAAGACGCGGCCCGGGCAGCTCGATTACGCCGCCGGCAGCTATGGCGGACACCCGCACTTGTGCATGGAACTGTTCATCCATATGGCCGGCCTGAAAATCATCTACGTGCCTTACAAGAGCGGGAACGCCGGGGTCGTCGATGTGCTGGCGGGGCATGTGCCTTTGATGATGTCGAGCGTGCTCACCGCACTGCCGCACGTCAGGAACGAAAAACTGCGCGCGTATGGCATTACCGCCGCCAGGCGCGCAAGCGGCGTGCCCGACATTCCGACGATCGCGGAAGCGGGCGTGCCCGGATATGAATCACCCCAGTGGTTCGGATTTTTCGCGCCCGCAGGCACGCCGCGCGATATCATCGGCAGATTGCACGGCGATCTGCTGCGTGTGCTCAAGGACCCCGAGGTCAGGAAACGTTTCGGGGCTGACGGCGCCGAGACGGTATGGAGCAATTCTCCCGAGGACTTCGGCGTATTGATTCGCGCCGAGGAGGCGAAATGGGCGAAGCTTGTGAAAGATGCCGGCATCAAGGCGCAGTGACGGGGGAAGAAGCCGTGAGGGCGGGAGGGCGCAAGGCCGGGAGGGCGGGAGGGCGCGAGAGCGGGAGAGCGTAAGAGAGGGAGTTTTTTCGGTCCACTTCCGATCTCACGACCTCGCGATCTCACGGGTTCTAACGGCCTCACGACCTCGCGATCTCACGGGTTCTAACGAAACGGAGTGAACATGGCCGGCATGCATGCATTGCACAAGATACTGGCGGACAAGGCCCGCCCGGAACGCGCGGCCGTGACGCCCGGCGAGTTCCTGGAGATCGAGCCCGACGTCTACTCCGCGATCGTGGGGGTCAACGCGGGGGAAGCCAAGCGCCTCGCCGCCGATCTGGCGGAACTCGGGATCAAGGAACTGCCGCTGCGGGACCGGATTTTCGCGAACTCCGACCATGCATCGCCAGCCCCCACCGTCGCGTTCGCGGCGTCGCAAAAGGCGTGGCGGGATTTTTACCGGTCATACGGCGTCAAGATCTTCGACGGCGGCGCGGGCGTGTCGCACCTGGTCATGGTGGAGCACGGGATCGTGCTTCCGGGCACGATGGCCATCGCAGTCGATTCACACGGGCCGACGATGGGCGCCGTAGGCTGTTACGCCACCTCGCTCGGCGGCGGCAGGCTCACGCTCTACGCGATCGGCCGCTACTGGATCGAGGTGCCCGAAGTCACGCTGGTAAAGATCACTGGCAAGATGAAGAAAGGGGTCCTGGGACGCGACGTCGCGCTGCACGTGAACGGCCGGCTCGGGCAGCGCGGGGCGTACGGCAATGCAGTCGAGTTCGCCGGTTCCTATGTGGACGAACTCAGCATGGACATGCGCTTCACCCTGTGCAACATGGGCATCGAGTTGGGGGCGGTCGCTTCTTACATCCAGCCCGATGCAATCACGCTCGACTGGGTGAAAAAGCGGGCCACGAAACCATTCAAGGTGTATGCGACGGATCCCGATTTCGCGTACGACGGGGCGCACGAGATCGACATTTCGCACATCGAACCCCAGATCGCGGTGCCGCATGCGCCTGACGACGTCAAGCCGGTCGCGGAGGTCGAGGGGCGCCGCATCGACCAGGCGTACCTCGGCTCCTGCGCGAGCGGCCGGCTGGAGGATTTCGCGGTGGCGGCGGCCGTGCTCAAGGGACGGAAAGTACACCCGGACGTGCGCTTCATCGTGACGCCGGGTTCACGGGAAGTCCTGAAGGCGGCGACGGAACTTGGCTACATCAGCGTGATGCACGAGGCGAACGCCATTGTCACCAACGCCAACTGCGGCGCGTGCCCGGGCCTGCATGGCGGCGTACTGGGGCAGGGCGAGGTCGCCATCACGTCGATTACGCGCAACTTCGAGGGCCGCATGGGGCCCGGAGAAATCTATCTCGCTTCGCCGGCGACCGTTGCCGCTTCGGCGATCGAAGGCCGCATCGCCAACCCGCTCAAGTATTTGTGACGTACAGCGCATCGTATGAACACCCCCGCCCCAACGGCCCCCTCGCCCAAGCGTGGGAGGGAGTTTCTTGATAATTACGTAACCGCGTGACGGCCAAGAGCAAGTCGCGCGACGTAACCACCCCGTCGCCTTCGACGCCACCCCTCCTTAACAAGGAGGGGAAAATTCTCCCCTCCTCCGCTGAGGAGGGGTGCCCCATAGGGGCGGGGTGGTGTGGTTGGGTGTCACCGGGATAGGTAAAGTTGAATAGTTTTCCCTCTCTCCGCGTGCGGGGAGAGGGTTAGGGTGAGGGGCAATGCACTGTCGCGCATCCACGAAACTCAACTGGAGACCGCATGAAAATCACGGGCAAAATCTGGAAGTTTCCCCAGGACGACATCAATACGGGTCTCATCCGCAAGCAGATGTACAACCACCTGCCGTTCGAGGAACAGGGCAAGCACTGCATGGAGAGCCTGGATCCCGATTTCGCCGCCAGGGCCAGGCCGGGGGACATCATCGTCGCAGGCCGGAACTTCGGCTGCGGCTCATCGACTCCGGCACACCAGTCCATCCTCGCGCTGGGCATTCCCGCCGTCATCGCCGAGTCCTACGGAAAGCTTTTCCTCAGCAATTGCGCGAGCGGCGGCTTGTGGCCCATTTCCTGTTCCGGGATTGTCGGGCTCGCCGACACCGGAGACCCCATCGAAATCGATACCGGCGGCTGGCAGGTGCGCAATCTCGTAACCGGGAAAACACTCCAGTGTGCTCCGCTTCCCGGTTTTTACCGCGAAATGATCGAGCTGGGCGGCGAAAAGGCCTATCTGAAAGCGAGGCTGGCGCGCGGTGCCGGCGGCTGAACTGATTTTTCCCGGCGATCGACGGTAGGAAAAGACGGCGCGATCCTTGCGCCCAAGAGTTTAGGGAACGGTTTTGTCCGGAATTCGCGATATTGACTGCGCCGTGCGCCTAGCATCGATCTCGTTTTGACCGCAACGCATCACGCGTCCATTATTGAGATAGGTTCCACGCATGTTGCGATTGACTGAAATCAAGCTTCCGCTTGAACACACGGAACACGAGATCGAGGCCGCCATTCTCAAGCGGCTGGGCATAGCGGCGAAGGAACTGGTCGGCTATTCGATTTTCCGCCGCAGTTACGATGCCCGCAAGCGCTCCGCCATCTCCTTCATCTACATGCTGGACGTTGAGGTAAAAGACGAGGCGGCGCTGCGCGAACGTCGGCACGGCGACCGGCATGTTGCGCCGGCGCCCGACACCCGCTACCGTTTCGTCGCGCAGGCGCCCGTCGCGCCCGCCTCCAGACCGGTGGTGATCGGTACCGGTCCCTGCGGCCTCTTTGCCGGCCTGATACTGGCGCAGATGGGTTTTCGTCCCATCATTCTCGAACGCGGCAAAGCCGTGCGCGAGCGGACCAGGGACACCTTCGGCCTGTGGCGGAAAGGACAGCTCAATCCGGAATCCAACGTCCAGTTTGGCGAAGGCGGCGCCGGCACTTTTTCCGACGGCAAGCTCCACACCCGGATCAAGGATCCGCATCACTACGGGCGCAAGGTGCTCACGGAATTCGTCAACGCCGGCGCGCCGCCCGAAATCCTCTACTCGAGCAAGCCGCACGTCGGCACGTTCAGGCTGGTGGCCATGGTGGAAAACATGCGCGTAGCCATACAGGCGCTCGGCGGAGAAATCCGTTTTCAGTGCCGGGTTACCGACATCGACATCGACGGCGGGCAAGTGCGGGGCGTGGTGCTCGACAGCGGCGAAACCATTGCCACCGCGCATGCCGTGCTGGCAGTCGGCCATAGTGCGCGCGATACCTTTCAGATGCTCTACGACCGAGGCGTCGATATCGAGGCCAAACCCTTTTCCATCGGCTTGCGCATCGAGCATCCGCAATCCCTGATCGACCGCGCGCGCTTCGGCGAAAAGGCCGGCCACCCGCTGCTCGGCGCCGCCGATTACAAACTGGTTCATCACTGTCGCAATGGCCGCTCGGTCTACAGTTTCTGCATGTGCCCCGGCGGTACCGTGGTCGCAGCCGCCTCCGAACCGGGGGGCGTCGTCACCAATGGCATGAGCCAGTATTCACGCAGTGAGCGCAACGCCAACGCCGGCATCGTCGTCGGCATCACGCCGGCCGATTATCCGGGGCACCCGCTCGCCGGCATTGCTTTTCAGCGCCACTGGGAAGAACGTGCGTTCGAGGCGGGCGGCAGCAACTATTGTGCGCCGGCGCAGCGTGTCGCGGATTTTCTCGCGGGGCGTCCTTCCGTCGCGCTGGGCTCGGTGGCGCCGTCGTATACTCCCGGTGTTCGCATGGCGGATCTGGGCACCTGCATCCCGGATTACGCCGCCGCGGCAATACGCGAGGCGTTGCCTGCTTTCGAAAGACAAATCAGCGGCTTCGCCATGGAGGACGCGGTGCTGACCGGCGTCGAGTCGCGCACGTCTTCCCCGATACGCATCAAGCGCGATCGGGCGTATCAGAGCGTGAATACCCGTGGGCTGTTTCCCGCGGGGGAAGGCGCCGGCTATGCAGGCGGCATTCTTTCCGCCGCGGTGGACGGAATCGAGGTGGCGGAAGCCGTGGCCTTGAGCATGACGAATAAATGGAAAAAATCCGCGTCTCCAAGCTGATGTCCGCGCAAGGCTTCTGCTCGCGCCGGGAAGCCGACAGCTATATCGAGCGCGGCTGGGTGCTGGTTGACGGCGAACCGGTTACCGAACTCGGCACGCGCATCTTTCCCACGCAACGCATCACGCTGGCGAAGGCTGCGCAGTCGCGCCAGAACGCAAGCGTCACGATCCTGCTCAACAAGCCGGTCGGCTACGTTTCGGGGCAGCCCGAGCGCAACTATCGTCCGGCCGTCACGCTCGTCAATGCCGAGTCGCGCTTCCGGAACGACCGTTCTTCACTGCGCTTCAGCCCCGCCCACCTCAGGGGGCTCGCCCCGGCCGGACGCCTCGACATCGACTCGCAAGGACTGCTGATCCTCACGCAGGATGGCCGCATCGCGAAGCAGTTGATCGGCGAGAATTCGGGAATCGAAAAGGAATACCTGGTGCGCGTGCAAAGCAGGCTGCCGGCAAGCGGATTGGCGCAACTGAATTTCGGCCTGAGCCTCGACGGCGTGGCCCTCAAGCGCGCCGAGGTGACCTGGCAAAACAAGGATCAGTTGCGTTTCATTTTGCGCGAGGGCAAGAAACGCCAGATCCGCCGCATGTGCGAGCTTGTCGGTCTGCAGGTGACCGGCCTCAAGCGCGTCCGTATCGGCAAAGTGAAACTGGGCGACCTGCCCTCCGGCCAGTGGCGTTACCTCGGCAGTGACGAACGTTTTTAGCGGCTACTGCGGCGTGATGCCCGCCATCGTCGCGAGCTTCGCGACCGTGGCAATCTCCTTGACGACGAACTTGTCGAGTTCCGCGGGCGTCGTCGGCGCCGGCTCCGCCCCAAGGGCGCGCATTTGCTTCTGTATGTCAGGCAGACGGAGGACATTCGTGATCTCGCGATTCAGCTTGTTGACGATCGCCCGCGGTGTCTTGGCCGGCGCGAATATCGCCCCCCAGGAATCAAAGCGGAAGCCGGGCAGCCCGGACTCGGCGATGGCGGGAACATCGGCAAGGACGCTGACGCGTTTCGCCGAGGAGACGCCGAGCGCGCGCAGTCTGCCCTCCCTCACCAGCGGTACCGAGCTTGCCAGCGGGGCCATGAAAAGCTGCACGCGATTCGCCATGATGTCGGTCGTCGCCTCGGGTATACCCCGGAAGGGCACATGCACGACGTTGATGCCGGCGGCGTACTGGAACATTACCCCCGCGAAGTGGGTGCCGCTGCCCGCGCCGGCCGAAGCCAGGTTGAGCTGCCCGGGCCTGGACTTGGCAAGCGCGATGAGCTCCTGCACCGTCTTCGGCGCGAGCGCGGGCGGCACCACCAGCAGGTAGGCGGCGTTGTATGCCATCGTGATGCCGGCGAAATCGCGGCGCGTATCGTACGGGAGCTTCCGCACGGACGGACCTATGGCGTGCGCCGCGGAGATCGAGAGCAGCGTGTGGCCGTCGGGGTTGGCCTCGGCGACGATCCTGGAGCCGATCATGCCGCCGGCGCCGGGGCGGTTGTCGACGACGATCTGCTGCCCCAGGGCCTCGCCCGCCTTCTGCCCGATCATGCGGGAGAAGATGTCCGGCTGGCCGCCGGGCGTGAACGGCACGACGATGCGGATCGGCCGGCTCGGAAAACCCGCCGCCGGGTCGGCCTTCTGGGCGAGCGCGGCGGAAGCACCGAGGACAAGACCGGCGGCTGCGGAGAAAAGCGCATTCATCATCGAGCGCGCGGCCATGCTGGGCTACCTCCTCTATTGTTGAAGGCCTATTGATCCTTGCATAATCGACTAACAAATGAATGTCGTCCTCGCGAAGCCTGCCCTCGAATGCTTTAATCGGGGGGCGGGGACCCAAATAGTCTGTCGTTCCCGAGAAAGCGGGAACCCATACGGCGGCTCCACATGTTCAATGCGTAAATTGGATTCCCGATTCCTCGGGAATGACAACCTAACCGTTTCCACGGGATTGACATCGACCTATTATGACTGTTAACTGTTAGCTAATTATGCAAAGCTCGATAGGGCGCTGCCCGGGCGCTCATCGCTGCGCATGATGCCGCTAGCAGCCTGTCGGACTTAACAGTCCGTACAGGCTGCTAACAGCAAAACCGGCTGACAATTCAAAAAACCCAGCCGAAGCGGTCGAATTTGCGGAAAACCGCGGGTAAATTCGCATGTCTGTTATCCTCTTCCGCAATTCTCCTAGCGGTTTTGCATTAGGAGTTTGTCGGGGCCAAGTCCGACAAACTCCTAGCGCGAACGCCTCGTGTCATGCACCCGGAAATCGCCCACAGTATAGCTGGCGCCGGTCTTATTGCAGTCCTGTCCGAAGAGCCTTAGTATTCCCCGCGGAACAATACCGGCTGCCCGCCGCCGCGTCCGGCGGCCGCCAGGAAACTCGACGCGTCGTAAAATGCGATGTAGCGAGAAAGTTGATCGAGACGTCGCTATCCGTCATCAACAAGCCGGGCGGCAGTTACGGCGTCGCCTTGGCTTACCTCAGCCAGTTCTCGGGCGATGCGCACCGGGTAATGATCCAGACGTCGACGCCGTTGACCGCGTACGCCACCGGGCAGATCAAGGCAAACTATTTCGAGTTCACGCCCATCGCCAATCTGATCAGCGAGCCGATTGCCTTCATCGTCCGGGCGGAGTCCCCCATCAAGACCGGGCGGGACCTTGCCGACCGGCTCAGGGCGGACCCGGCGTCCGTGAGCATCTCGCTCGCGGCAGCGAGGGGTAATGCGTATCACATCGCTTCCGCGCTCATCGCCAGAGCTGTCAGCGCGGACATCAAGAAGCTGAAGATCGTCGTCTTCAACTCATCGGGTGAAGCGATGGCGGCGCTGCTCGGCGGGCATGTGGACGTGCTGTCGGTAACACCGGGAAATTTCCTGCCGATGCTGCAGGCGCAGAAAATCAGAATTCCGGCGGTTGCAGCCCGCGAGCGATTGGGCGGGCCGCTGGCTGTCGTGCCAACTTTCAGGGAACAGGGTCTCGACGTCGTGTTCGACGTGCCGCGCGGCTTCATCGGGCCGAAGGGACTCTCCGCCGACCAGGTGCGGTATTGGGACGGCGTGTTCCAGGGGCTCATCAAGACGGACGAGTGGCGGCAGGCGCTGGAGCGAAACCAGTGGGTGGAGGATTACCGGAACAGCGCCGACATGGGCAAGGACTTGAAGGCGCAATACGAGATACTGAAGGACGTGCTGACCGAGCTCGGGATGGTGAAGTGAACGGTGAGCGGTAAGCAGTAAGCGGTAAGCGGTGAGCGGTGAACAGAACTTAGCAAGCCCGGACAGCGCTGGGTTGCAACTGAAAGAAACTAGGCATATCCTTTCATGTGAAAGGAGACCGCTATGTCCACCCTATCCCCCACCCGCCATGCCCCGCGCCGTGCAGTCCCGGCTGCACCGCGCCCCGACGCGGGTGCGGTATTGACAAAGGCGCTCATACGGGCGGCGAGCCTGCTCGGCCTGTCCAATGCCGCTCTTGCCCGCGTGCTCGGCGTGAGCGAGGCCAGCGTTTCCAGGCTTGTCTCGGGCAGCCGCACCATCGACCCGGCAAGCAAGGAAGGAGAGCTCGCGCTGCTGCTGGTGCGGGTCTATCGCTCGCTCGAGTCTCTGGTCGGCACGGACGCGGCGCAGCGCAAGGTCTGGATGGAGGGCTACAACCGCGCGCTCAACGGCCGCCCCGCGGAGTTGATCGCACGCGCCGACGGGCTGGTAGCGGTGGTCTCATACCTGGATGCAATGCGGGCGCCCGCGTGACGCGCGCGTGGAAGCCCGCTTGGTTCGAAGCAGGTGTGCGCATCCGCGGCGCGGCGCTCTGGCGCGGGGTGGAGGCGCAGCACGTGGTCGCGACCATGCGGCTTGCGGACAGCCTGGAAGAACAGCGTGTGCTCGAAGAGTTGCTCGAAGCGAGCAAACCGCCGCTGCCACCGGAGGCGCGAGGGCGGCACTACCTGATCTTTACGCCGTTCCGCTATCGCTCACCGATTCCCTCGCGGTTTCGCCGCGCCTCCGACCCCGGCGTCTGGTACGGGGCGGGCGAACTCAAAACAGCCTGTGCCGAAGTGGCTTACCGGAAGTGGCGCTTTCTCATGGATAGTGACGCGCTCGCCGGGGAAGCGCTGCACACCGAGCACACTTTTTTCCAGGCGAAGGTACGCGGACGCTGCGCCGACCTCACCGCTTCGCCCTGGAAAGCGGCCGCGCGCGTCTGGCGTAACAGAACCGACTATTCGCGTTGCCAGGATTTCGCCGACCAAGCGCGCAAGCGCGAACTGGCCTGGCTGCGGTACGCGTCCGAACGCGTGCCCGGTGGCGTCTGCGGCGCGGTGCTGCGGGCGGATGCGCTCTCGCTCGAGGATCCGTTCGAGCAGCAAACCTGGGCGTGCAAGACCACGCGCGCGGGGGCATATCTCCAGCACGCGGGACGCGGGGAGCGGTATGAATTTTCGGCGGCAGATTGGTCATGAAGCGCGGCCGGAATTCCCAGTTTTGCGTCGAACATTTGGTACTCGTTTTGCTCGAACGCGGTTCGGGTACGGATCGAACTGCCGCGCCAGGTCGCGCTACGTGCGCGGGCAAGAATGCTGAGTGACCACGATCTCGGCCAACACCATTTCACAAACTCACGATCTCCCGATCTCCCGACTCACGGCCTCACCACCTCCCGATCTCACGATCTCACGATCTCACGGCTTTTTATAGTGGAGAATTGTCCGATGTCGAACACCAACAATGACGGTTACTACGAAGTCTACTGGCCGCGGGCGCCGCGTCAGATGCGCGCGAAACCGCTCGCGCCGCGGCTTGCCACGCTCGAGGGCAAGACGGTGGCCCAGCTCTGGGACTATCTCTTCAAGGGTGACGAGGTGTTCGCGCTGCTGGAAGAGGGCTTGAAGGCGCGATTTCCAGGCGTCCGGTTCGTAAGTTGGCGCGAGTTCGGCAGCACGCACGGCGGCGAGGAAAGGGCGGCGCTCGCGGCGCTGCCGCAGCGCTTCAAGGAATTCGGAGTGGACGCGGTCATCTCCGGGATGGCCTGTTGAGGAAGCTGCACGCCTGCCGTGTTGCGGGCGAGTGCGGTGTGTGAAGCGGCGGGCTACCCGACCTCCTCGCTGGTATGCGAAGGCTTCATGCGCCAGGCCGCGACGACTTCGGTCGGGCTCGGCATGCCGAACATCGCGCTGGCTCTCGTTCCGGGTCACGTCGGCACGCAGAGCAAAGAGGAGCTGAGACGCAACATTCTGGAAGTGACTACCGCGCGGGTGATCGAAAATCTGACGGTCGCGCCCGCGGCCAAGGCTGACCAGTCGGAGCCCGCCGCGCGCGACATCGTTTTCAAAGGCGGCTTCAAGGCGGTCAACCGCTTCTTTTACGAGAACGAGTTCTCCGACGGGCTGCCGGTCGTCCCGCCCACGCGCGACGATGTCGAATCGTTCCTGCGCTTCACCCACCGCGGCCCGGATGAGGTCCTGGGGATCGTTCTGCCCGACAACCGCGCGGCCACCATTTGGAGCATTGCAGTGAACGGCGTGATGGCCGGCTGCCGCCCCGAGTACATGCCGATTCTCGTCGCGTTGATCGAGGCCATGTGCGACCCGGAGTACGGGGTAGAGCATAGCGGCAACACGCCGGGCGGCGACACGCTCGTCATTCTCAACGGCCCGATCATCAGGGAGCTTGGATTCAATTACACGCAGGGGGCGCTCCGCGACGGATTCATGCCGAACACGTCCATCGGCCGCTTCTGGCGGCTTTACCTGAGAAATGTGGCGGGTTTTCTGCCGCACCAGAACGACAAGGCCACGTATGGAAACACCTGGCGGGTGGTGCTCGCGGAGAACGAGGACGTTCTGAAGAAGATCGGCTGGGAGCCCAACAGCGTCGAGATGGGCTTCGCCGCCGGAGACAACACGGTGACGATCGCGCGCTATACCGGCGGCGGCTCGCTCTCGTCGGTGTCGGGCAGCACGCCCGAGCAGATGCTGCCTTATCTCGCCGATACGGTGCAGAAGTTCAACAATTGGCAAATCACGTTCACGACGAGCCACGGCAATGGCATGCTGCGCCCGCTGCTCGTGATCAGTCCTATCATCGCCGAGACCATCGCGAAGGCCGGCTGGTCGAAGCCGGACGTGAAGCGTTACCTGTTCGAGCATGCGCGGCGGCCGGCGTGGGAATTCGAGCGCCAGTTGCGCGACTGGAATATCCGGGGCGTCTGGAACCTGGAGGAGGACGTGCGGATGGGACGCATCCCCAAAGTGTTCTACGAGTCCGACGACCCAAACCGCATGGTGCCGATTGTGTGGGAGGCGGAGGATTTCATGATCGCGGTAAGCGGAGATCCCCTGCGCAACAACGCGTACGTGTTTGCCCACAACGGGTTCCTAGGGTACCCGGTCGGGAGAAAAATCCAGCTTCCGAAGGAGTGGACGCGTCTGCTGGCAGATCAACAGGGATAGGCGTTCCGGTTCTGCGCGAATGCGATCTCTCTGATGTCGTCGTGCACGGCGGCGCGCACAGGACAATGCCGCACGGTTGCCGGACGGGGGGTGCGTGCCGTTACTTTCCTGACGTGGTGCCGAAGCCAGCGCACGTTCCTTGCAAATTGAAAGGCTTACTTTTAAAATACGAGGATGATCAAGCGCCTCCTGGAACCGGCACTGCTCGCCTCGCTGCGGCGATTCCCGGTTGTGGGATTGGTCGGCGCCCGGCAGGTTGGCAAGACCACCCTCGCCCGCGTCGTGGCGCGCAGGGTCGGCCGCGCTGCCTATCTCGATCTGGAGCGCCCCTCCGACGCCGCCAGGCTGACGGACCCCGAACTCTATCTCGAGCGGCTCGCCGATCGTCTGGTGATCATCGACGAAATCCAGCGGCGTCCCGAGCTGTTCCCGGTGTTGCGCAGCCTGATAGACGCGAGGCGTAGAAACGGGCGCTTTCTGGTCCTGGGATCGGCGTCGCCGGACCTGGCACGACAGGCGTCGGAAAGTCTCGCCGGCCGCATCGTGTACCACGAGCTTGCGCCGTTCACTCTGAATGAGGTTGCCACAGCCGAACGCGAGAGCCGGATGACGCTGTGGAACCGCGGCGGGTTCCCGGGGAGCTTCCTGGCCGCTTCCAATTCACGCTCGTTCGAGTGGCGTGAGGCATTCATCGAGACCCATCTTCAGCGCGATCTCCCTGCGCTCGGCGTGCGGATTCCCGCCGCGGCATTGCGACGCTTCTGGGAAATGCTGGCCCATTTTCACGGCCAGTTGTGGAACGCCTCCAAGATTGCGGCAAGCCTTGGCGTCACCGCGCCAACCGCAAAGCACTACCTCGACACGCTGCAGGACACATTCATGGTCCGGGTGCTGGCACCGTTCGCGGCAAACATCAAGAAACGGCTGGTGAAGAGTCCCAAAGTCTACCTCCGTGATAGCGGATTGCTGCACGCGTTGCTGCGCATCGGGACGGTCGAGGATCTGCTCGGTCATCCGATCGCGGGGGCCTCGTGGGAGGGATGGGTCATCGAGCAGGCGCTGGCGGCGGACGGCAAGCGTTCGGGTGCGTACTTCTACCGGACCGCGGCGGGCGCCGAGATCGACCTGGTACTGGAGCGCTCGCGCGGGCGGCGTCTCGCGTTCGAGATCAAGCTCGCATCGGCTCCGACGCCCTCTCGCGGTCTCTGGTCGGGACTCGCCGACCTGAACCCGAGCGCTGCGTATGTGCTGTACCCGGGCAAAGAACGCTATCCCCTCGGACGCGGGGTTGAGGCGTTGCCTGTTTCCATGCTGGATGACGTGTTGCATGATTAGGACCGGTTCGGCAGTTGAAGGATGAAGGGTGAGGGAAGATGCACGAGAGGGCATGAGAGCGTAAGAGCAGGAGAGCGAAAAATTCCCAATCACTACCTCGCGACCTCACGCTCTCCCGACTCACTCCGTCAGCGGACGGGTGGTGCGTGCCTTTACTTTGCCGGTGAAGCGCGGGCCAGACCGATCTCGGTCAGTATCTGCTTGACTTCGCCGTATTGCTGGTCGAGGTACTTGCGCGTATCCGCGCTGCCAAGATAGTTGTTCGAGAAGTAATTCGACTCGAGTTCCTTGTTCCACTCTTCGGACGTCGCCAGCCGCCTGAAGGTACTGTCCCAGCAGCGAGATGGGCGTGAAGTCGGTGTAGGTCAGGTTGCTCTTGCCGGTGATGTGGTTGGTCACGATGTTATACGAGGTAATCAACAGGAAATGGCCGTCGCCGGCGCGCTGGTTGAGATAAGCCCAACTGATCGCGCCGCCGCCGCCGGGCTTGTTCACCACCGCCGCGGGAACGTCCACCATCTTGTGTTCCTGCCATATGCGCTGCATGATCCGCGCGGCGCGGTCGGGGCCGGTGCCGGCGCTCGATCCGATCACGATCTCGATGTTTTTCTCCGGTTTCCACCCGCTTTGGGCGTGCCCTCCGACACTCGCGGTTGCGAGCGCTCCGGCGAGCAGCAGATAAAGGCTGGTGCGCATATTCGTCCTCCTCGGGATCATGGTTCTTGGTGAGCCTTGCGCCAATGGATGACGATCCACTTGCGCAAAGCTCAATGAGTTAGCGCAAAAGATCGGTCATCACACCTATGTCTTCAATATGTTCGAGTCTTTGGATCATCTCGAACGCCTCATTCGCCGCGTTCTCAGGGATGCGCCGTGACTGAAGAACGCAATCCATGAATTTAGCACGCAGATCGTCCCATGAGAGTTCGCGGCCAGGCGAACCGGGGGCGCGGTCCACCCGTATCCGGTCCGACCGGCCGTCGCGCAAGCGCACTTCAACTTCCACGAAGCCGCGGCTGCCCGAGCTGCGTTGCTCGAATTGCGGATCGTCTCCGCGGCACTCAGAATCGTCGGCGGCATCAATGCGCTCGTAGAGCGATTCGATTTCCTTACGGCGTACCGCAGCGTCGGTGAAGGTGGAAAGCGCACACTTTCCGTCCAGCACACCCGCGGCGAGCGAATAGGGCAGGCTGAACTTTCCCTCCAATCCGGTCTTCGGCCGCGGATAGGTGAGGACCTGCATGCCGCCGGGCGGCATTCTGCAGATGACCCTGTCCACTGCCGCGGCATTGAATCCAAGCCGAGCGCGCAGCGCGAGCAGGCCGTCGATCGGGCGGTGCGTTGCATAACAGCAGGGAAATTTCTTCAGGGCGAGCCCCGGATCGACAATGATGAAAGGCCGGCCCAGGCCGTTCACGGTGACCTCAACATCCGACTCGGCTACGCCATACGCGGAAAAGAAACCCGCCGGCGCTTCCAGCACATCGGGCGCGGCAGTGAACCCGCAAGTTGCGAGGCGCAAAGCGGCCAGCGCGTTGCGGGCGGCCAGGCCGCTGTGCAGCGGCTTGGTCATCGTACCGAAGTTGCACCGCAGGCCGCTCGCCATGGAAGCGGCGATGCCGAACGCCTGCCGGGCCGTCGCGACGTCGGGTTGATGGAGCTTCACCAGCGCGGCGAGCGCGGAAAAGACGGCCAGCGTTCCCGTGGCATGAAAGCCGCGATGATAATGCCCCGTCGTCATGCCCAATCCGATCTTGCCGCCGACTTCCACGCCCAGCACGTAGGCCTCGATCAACGTGCGGCCGGAAACGCGATGTCCATCCAGGCTTGCGAGCACCGCTGCCAATATCACGGTGCTCGGGTGCGCGGGCATCATGGACAAAACGTCGTCGTAGTCGAGCGCGTGACCGAAAGTCCCGTTCACCAGCGCTGCGGTTTCGGGCGCCGCGGTGATGCCGGTGCCCAGGATGGGAACCGTGCCTCTTTCGTACGAGGGGGCGGCATAGCGCAGCAGAGGCTCCGCCACTTCGGAAGAAGCGCCCGCGAGGATGGCGGCGAAGGTGTCGGCGATGGCCTTTTTTGCCTTCTCGTCGCTGTCTTTCGGAAAATCGCCCGTGGATGTGTTGGCGATGAAAGTTGCGATGGCCGCTGTAGCGCTCATACCTCTGCCCTTCTTGTACCGACCCTATAATGATACCGCTTGCTGGAGCCGGCACATCTATAGAAAGCGGTTTTAAATTGGCGCCGGCACGCACAACCGGGACCACGGCCGTATAGAATCATACGCTGGCGCGTATTATCAAGCTCTGCGTAATTAGGTAACGGTCGTAATAGATCGATGTCATTCCCGTGGAAACGGGAATCCATACCCTGCATCGCGCTTCATGGCAGCTCAGTATGGGTCCCCGCCCCCCGATTAAAGCATTCGAGGGCAGGCTTCGCGAGGACGACATTCATTTGTTAGTCGATTATGCAAG
>Ga0156176_1030_pt1 | contig 66670 bp, 60 predicted proteins | sample RifCSPlowO2_12_FD_107829 | JGI IMG/M metagenome (GOLD analysis project Ga0156176, IMG submission 107829) | Betaproteobacteria bacterium RIFCSPLOWO2_12_FULL_62_58
TGCGCAGCAGGCGGCAAGGTCGATTCCAAACTGGTGACGCGCCCCAAGGGCTACAAGCCGTTCAAGGCCGACCACGCGACTTTGGTCAAGGAAGGCGAGGCGATTTGGAAGGATACCAAGCTCAGCACCAACGGCCTGTCGTGCAACACCTGCCACACCGGGAACGCGGCGTTTGCCCCCAGTTTCGCGAAGCCGTATCCGCACCAGGTCGCGATGGCGAAGGAGAAGGGCGGGCTCAAGCAAGTGCACCTCGACGAGATGGTGCAGCTCTGCATGGTGGTGCCGATGGCCACCAAGCCGTTCAAATGGGAATCGCGCGAGCTTGCAGCGCTGACGGCGTATACCGCGGACGTGCAGAAGAAGTTCAAACCGGGCAAGGCCGCAGCAGCCAACCCCTGCGCCGCGAAGAATCCCTGCGCAGCCAAGAACCCATGCGCAGCCAAGAATCCGTGCGCGGCCAAAAACCCCTGCGCAACCAAGAAGTAGCAAGGATAATACTTCCCCCTGCAACGCAGCGAGCGTTGCTTTCGAGGCCAGCCAGGGTAACCTGGCTGCCTCGTCTTTTTGCATGGTCTGCGCGGAGCCAGGAAAATGTTAACGCAAAGTCTGCACCGTAGCGGGCAGCTTCGATCGGCGCCTCGGCCGGTTGATCTGCCGGAACTGCGGGTCCCGCTTGTCGCCGAGCTTCCGGCAAGGCGCCTGCGCGCCATGCTGATGGCGGGAGTCGAAGCCTCGGAGTGCAGGCGCGTGCTTGAGCGCGGCGGCATCAACTTGGTGAGCGAGGTCCTGCGCGGCCAAGGCGAGTTCGTGGAATACGAGCACTACCCGAAGGAGGACGTTTACGATCCGGACACCCGCGCCCAGTATTACTACCACGCACACCGCCCCGGGGAACACGGGCACTTTCACACGTTTCTGAGGGTGGGTAACGGGAACCCCGACGGTTCGCCTGCGGGGGACGGTCCCGATAGTGGTGAACCCGTGCATCTCATCGCGATCTCCATGGACGACTACGGCTGGCCGATCGGCCTGTTTGCTACCAATCACTGGGTTTGCGGCGGTGCCTGGCGTTCGGCGGCGGAGGTGATTGCGCTGCTGCCGCGCTTCCAGATCGAGCACGCCTTTCCGTCGTGGCCGGTCAACCGCTGGATCGGGGCAATGATGGTGCTGTTCCGGCCCCATATTGAGGCCCTGCTCAGGCACCGTGACCAGGTCATCGCCAACTGGGCGCGCGCGCATCCCGGGAGCGAAGTGCTGGAGGACCGGGCGCTAGGGGTGACGGGTTACCTGCCGATCTCGGTAGAGGAGACGGTGCAGAGCGTGCGGGCGCTCGCCGCGGAATCGAGGCGCAGATGAGCGGCGCACCGACGTTCCTGGAGGGGAGGTTAAGAAAGCATCGCTTCGGCCGGATGCCCGCCGCATGCGGGCTGGCCGCCGCCATTCTCCTCGCCCTGTCGGCACCGGCGGCGGCTGCGCCGCGAGTGATCGAGCTCACACAACTGCCGTGCCAGTTTCTTGAGAGCGAAGACGGCAAGGACCGCGGCTACACGTCCCGCTCCATCAAGGACTGCGAGGCGATCAATGCCAAGACTGGCGCGCAGCGAGTGGCGGAGGCGAAGCCGCTCGCGCTCAAGCCCGGCAAATACGTGTTTCGCGTCACCAACAGGAACGTTCCTTACGAGCTGGGCTTCTGGCTGCGCGGCGCCTCCACCGTGAGCCGCATCACCCTGCCCAGCGTCTCCGGCGGTGGTCTCACGCCGGGGCGCGCCAAAGATTACGAGATCGAACTCAAACCAGGCGAATACCTCTATTCGTGCCCGCTCAACACCACGCCCGATTACCGGCTGGTTGTGAAATAATCAGACGTCCACCCTCGAAAAAATGCAGGCTTCATCGGCGGTAGTTTTCCCTTCATATCACAAGGATCCAAATCATGATAAACGGTTTCTGGGAAATCGTCGGCGGCACCGGGAAATTCAAGGGGCTAAAGGGAGCGGGAACGCTGCATATCAAGGCGGCATCGCCCACCGACCGCGAATTCTCGCTGACCGGAGAGACGGCCGGTGGCGCATGAAACATCACAACATCCCGCCCGGAAAAATCATATGCGGTGGCGCGCGATGGAGCATAGCTGTTTTCGCTGCGCTGATAGTCGCAGGCGCAGCAGCCGCTGATCGTCCAGATCCATTGCCGGGAACGGTAACCATCAAGACCCAATACGGCTTCGATGCTTTGGTGAACCGCGTGGAGAAGGCAGTCGGCAACCACAAGATGGGATTGGTAGCGCAGGCAAGCGCGAGCCGCGGGGCAGCGGCACGTGGCGTGAAAATTCCAGGTAACGCCGTGCTGATGGTGTTTCGGAACGACTATGCGGTGCGCATGCTCGAAGCGAGCGTACCGGCCGGGATCGAAGCACCGCTGCGCGTCTATATTACGGAAAACGCCGATGGCACGGCGAACCTGACCTATCGCGCGCCGAGCGCCGTGTTTGCTCCTTACCGGAACCGCGCGCTCGACGAAATAGCGAAGGAACTGGATGTGGTCTTCCAGAACATCGTTCGCGACGCAACTGGCGGGTAAGGCGCCGGATGTCGCGCCGGCGCATCCCCAATACGCGGTAGCCGCCGCAGGATTGGCGCTTGGCGGTCTGCTGCTGGTCTCACTCCCGGGTGAAGGCTGGCGGATGCGTGTGCTTCTCCTCCTCGGAATGGCGCTCGGCGGCACGCTCTACCTGACCTCGTTCAGTTTTACCTCGGCATACCGGGCGTTCATGCTGAATCGCGAGACGGCGGGACTGCAGGCGCAGCTCCTGATGCTTGCGCTTGCCACCGTCCTGTTTACCCCGGTGTTGGCGGCAGGCTCGGCTTTCGGTCACTCGATCTCAGGGGCTGTCGCGCCGGTGGGAATGCAGGTGGTGGCAGGCGCCTTCCTGTTCGGCCTCGGGATGCAGCTTGCCGGAGGCTGCGGCTCCGGCACGCTTTTCACCGCGGGCGGCGGAAGCGTCAGAATGCTCGTCGTGCTCCTGTTCTTCTGCGCCGGATCGTTCTGGGCGAGCTTGCATATGAGTTGGTGGGAGCGCCTCCCGTCGCGCGGCGAAATCGTGCTCGGCGAGCACTTAGGGTGGACCCTGGCGGTGGCGTTGCAGTTGGGGATTTGCGCCGCCGCCTGGGCATGGCTCGGGCGGGTTGCGCGTGGAAACGCGGAGCGCCCACGACCACGGATCAGCGTGCTCGGCGGAGACTACACGCTACTGGTCGGCGCGGCATTACTCGCCGTCCTGGCGTTCTTGGTGCTGCTCGTCGCCGGGCATCCGTGGAGCATCACGTGGGCCTTTGCGCTGTGGGGCGCGAAAGCCGCGCTGCCGTTCGGGTGGCAACCCGATGCGAGCGCGTTCTGGAACGGGGATTTTCAGCGCAGGGCGCTCGAGAGCAGCATTTTCGAGGACGTGACCTCGGTGACGGACATCGGAATCGTGCTGGGTGCGCTCGCGGCGGCAGGGGTCGCCGGACGATTCAGGCCCCAGGCATCGTTTTCCGCAGCGTCGCTCACCGCGGCGGTGGTCGGGGGGCTGGCAATGGGGTACGGCGCGCGCATCGCCTACGGCTGCAACATTGGCGCGTTTTTTTCGGGCGTGGCCTCCACCAGTCTGCACGGCTGGGTGTGGATCGTCGCCGCGCTTGGAGGCACAGCGATTGGTGTAAGACTGCGGCCCTGGTTTGGCTTGAAAAACCAGCCAGGAGGCTGAAGCGCAGGATGCTCCCGCGGTGCGACTGGTGCCGCACCTGGTTGATGGACTGAAAGAGACCTGATCGATGCGAACTCTCAAAATGAAGCCCGCTGTCCGCTACATACGGTGGACTGCAGTCGCGGCGCTATGCGCATGGGCCGCCGCCGTTTCATCTGATCCGCAATGGAAGAGCGAATGGCCCCGGACCGATTTCAGCCAGCACACCGTTCGCCTGGAAGAGATCCAGTCCGGCGGCCCTCCGAAGGACGGCATCCCCGCGATCGACCAGCCTCGTTTCGTGACGCCCGACGAGGCCGGAAAGTGGCTCGATCGGCGCGAGCCGGTGATCGTGTTGGAGTTGAACGGTGACGCGCGCGCCTATCCGCTGCAGATCCTGATGTTTCACGAGATCGTCAATGACACCGTGGGCGGCATGCCGGTTGCGGTTACATTCTGCCCGCTGTGCAACGCCTCCATCGTCTTCGATCGGCGGGTGGAAGGCGTTGTGTTTGATTTCGGCGCCACCGGCAAGCTCCGCAAGAGCGATCTCGTCATGTACGACCGCCAGACCGAGAGCTGGTGGCAGCAGTTCACCGGCAAGGGCATCGTCGGGAAGCATGCCGGACTTGCGCTGGTCCAGGTTGCCTCGACGATCGCGGCGTTCCAGGAGTTTCGCCGGGCGTTTCCGCAAGGTCGCGTATTGTCACGACAGACAGGATTCGTCAGGCCGTATGGCAAGAACCCCTACCGTGGTTACGATCGCATTGGAGACATCCCGTTCCTGTTCAGCGACCCGGTTGACCCGCGGCTTCCCGCGATGGAGCGCGTACTTGGTGTGACCCATGGCGGGAAGACACGCATATATCCTTTTGCCGCAATCGCCGCAACGCCCGTTATCAACGACGAAGTGGGTGGAGAACCCATCGCCGTGTTCAGTCAGGAAGGCCTGCTTTCCGCGCTCGACGCTGAAATCATTCGGGACTCGCGGCGAATCCCGGCAGCAGCAGCGTACAGCCGAAAGGCGGGGCAGCGATTGCTTTCATTCGAGCGGCGCGACGGTCGCATACTCGACCGTGAAACGGGTTCGGAGTGGGACATCTTTGGTCGCGCAATCGCAGGAACGCTGAAGGAAACGCGCCTGAAGCCGGCAGACAGCGGCGTGCATTTCGCGTTTGCGTGGCTCGCATTCAACCCGCAGTCCGAAGTATACGCGGCGCCGATGCAGGCCCGCAGATAGCAATCGGGCTATGTTCACTGAATAACGGATGAACGGCGTTTTCAACATCCTGGGTCGCGCCCTTGCGCGCTATCTCGCGCAGCCGATCAGCAACTATGAGCCGCTTGCTACCAGCGATCCGGGGCAATTGCACCGCACGTTGCACCCGTGCGACGTGCTGCTGGTGGAAGGCAACACCCGCATCAGCACCGCGATCAAGTATTTGACTCAATCGACGTGGTCGCATGCCGCGCTCTACATCGGCGACGCCCTGCCGGGTTTTCGGAACGATCCGGACCCGCCGGTACTGGTCGAGGCTGATCTACTGCAGGGCGTGTGCGCTGTTCGACTCAGCCGTTACCACCATTTTCATACACGGATTTGCCGTCCGGTCGGACTGAGCGAAGTCGACTGCCGCCATATCATCGAGTCTGCGGTCGCGCGTATTGGGCATACCTACGACCTCAAGAATGTAATCGATCTCGTGCGTTATCTGCTGCCGACACCACCGGTGCCGGTGCGCTGGCGGCGGCGTATGCTGGCGCTGGGCAGCGGTGAACCGACACGCGCCATCTGCTCGACGATGATCGCGCAGCTGTTCCAGTCTGTGGGTTACCCGATCCTGCCGCAAGTCGAAACCCGTCCGGCGCCGCGCCCCGGATGCGACGACTGCGTGCAGGAAATTCTGCACATCCGGCATTACAGCCTGTTTGCGCCCCGGGACTTCGATATCTCGCCGTTTTTCGCAGTGGTGAAGCCCACGATCGAATCCGGGCTTGATTACAAACGCCTGGTGTGGGAGGCAAAAGACGACGCGCATTTGCATGCACCCACCGCGCAGCAAATCTGAGATATCGCTTCTGGCAGAAATCGACCGTTCACGTACGTTGTCCCGTGCGCTATGTGACGTAAGGTTTCGCTCCTCTGCACGGTCTATTGAGTAACGGCCGCGGGAGTATTGATCAATTTGGGCCTATGGCCGTACGGTTCCCCGGCGAATCGCCGGGGAGATCCAGTGAAATTGACTTGGAGGCAAGAACATGAGTGCGAAGCGATTCGGTGTTATCTTGGCGGTGTTGTTGATCACCGCGTTGGCGGGATGTTCGCAGCTGCAAGTCAGGCATGATGCGGCGCTAGGCGGGGCGTGGCCCGATCAGTCATCCTCCACGGATTAAAGGCACGCGGACGGAGCTCAGCGGAAAATTCATGAGCCGTACAGTTGATCCAAAAGCGGATTGCTTGCCATCGCCGCTGGACCGACGCATCGGTTCATGGATGAAACCATAACTCGCGGGAAACGCCAGCCGTGCTATTTGAAGGTAGGCAGTCAAAGTTCGAAAATGTGGTGCGGGCCTTTTCCGCGGAGCTTTACCGCTACGCATACTGGCTGTGCCGCGAACGCTTCCTGGCTGAAGACCTGGTGCAGGAAACTTTCACGCGGGCGTGGCAAAGCTGGGAAGGGTTGCGCGATGACAAGGCGGTGAAAAGCTGGCTCTACACCATACTGAGAAACGAACACGCTCGGTTGTTCGAGAAGAAGCGCATCGAAATTGACGAGACACAGGAACTCGATGAGGTCGTGGACAGCGGCAGCATGAACGCCTATGAAAGTTTCGAGATGCGCGACGCGATAGAGGCATTGCCGAAAAGCTATCGCGAGCCGCTGCTGCTGCAGGTTTTGGGCGGATTCAATTGCTCGGAGATTGCCGGGACGATGAACATCAGCGAAGGGGCGGTGATGACGCGCTTGACGCGCGCCCGGCTCGCCCTGCGCAAGCTGACCGGGCAGGCGACCGAGCGTAAGGAGAAGGTGCGATGATGACTTGCTTTGAATTTCGGCGGACGACTCTCGCCAATCCACGGGAAAGAACACGCACACAGGAGCAGCACATGGCACGATGCGCGAAGTGCGCGGCGTTGGCGCGCGAAGTGGAAGATTTTGACGCCAGGATCCACGACGCAGCAATGGTGCCGGTGCCGGAGGCGCTGGCAGACCGGGTATTGCTACGCCACAAGGTGCGTGAGCCGGCGCGGTTCGGGGGGTTCGGTTTCGGTATTTGGGCGCTTGCAGCCTCGTTGATCATCGCGATCGGCGTGGTGATCCATTTGCACCGTGCGGATATCGGCGATGAAGAACGCATCGCAACGTCGGCCGCCGTGGGGGAAGGACACGCCGCCATTGCGGCGATCTCCTACGTGCTCGATCACGAACCGCAGTTGCTCAAGGAAAACGTGAGCGGCGACCCGGCGGTGATGAGAAGCGCGCTGATGCGGCTGGGATTGAAGCTGCCGGCCAAGGGCACGACGGTGCGCTATCTCGGCAAGTGCCCGGTGCCGAGCGGCGAGGGCGAGCACCTGGTGTTGCAAACGCCGTTCGGCCAGGTCACACTGATCCTGGTGCCCGAACAGTCGTTGGGTCCGCGGGTGGTCGTTGCATACCGCGACCGGACCGCGGCCGTGAGCCCGTTACGGTCGGGAAGCTACATCGTGGTCGCCGATTCCCTGCGGGCAGTCAAACAGCTGGAGCAGATGTTGATGTGACGCCGCCGCCGGCTCACAATGAGAGCATGCCGGTACGCTGCTCCGAGGTTCGGCCTCACGTCTGTTCAGCGGGTCGCGGTGTCACCGCCATGGGCACCACGCCTTTGGCGCCGAAGCGTCGCACCGACTCATCGTCGCTTCTCAAGCACGCCTCCCGGAGCTTGAAAAACGCCTTGCCTGCCGCGGTATCGTGCCAGAACCACGTTTGCGCTTCAAACGCTGCACGCACGCCGGGCTGAGCCGCTACCGCCTCGAAATAGTAGGCCTTGAGATCTTGGCAGACGAGTCTCAACGCGAGTACCGGAGTGAGATCCTCGCGATAACTCGGCATCGCCGGATCCGCGATGAAATTCGTAACGAACTTCGCCGCCGCTTCCGGGGTCAGGCCGCTCAAGGCCACCGTAGTCCGCCCGCGGTCTATTCTGGCGAGATCGTGCCATGGCGCGAGCTCGGCGATTTCGTTTTGCAATGCACCAGCAAGACCGTCCTCACCTGGTGGACGGCTAAAGCTCACCGGGCAAACGAACCACTCCACTTCATCGTCTGGTGGATGTGGCGCCTCTTCCAAGTAGTCTTCGAGCACCGGACCGCTCGGCGCTTCCAACAACCTCAACGCGGCCAGCAACACGCGTCGCTGGAACGTCGCGTCGTTGGGCACGCCGAACGGCCGGCCGAGAATGAACGGCACCCACAGCGCGCGCGGCGGCTTCATCATTTCAGTGTGCTCGCGCACCAGCGAGATCTGCGTCGTCGCCACACCTTCTTCCTCGAGATAATGGCCGAGGGCGCCCACGGCGCCCGTGCAGTTCGGTCAGACTGGCGTGAGCAACGCAGCGTCAACCCGGTCTTTTTTAAGGAGCGCAGAGAGCTGTCGCGCCTTCGGCTCAAGACTGCGGGGTGGCGCCGCTCCCATGAATGAGTAGTGAAAGTCCGCCGCCGTGCCGATCACCCCTTCCGCAGCGAATTCCTTCAGCCGGTCGATGGGAAAAACAACGTTGACGTCCTGCTGGAAGCCGGTGCGGTCGAAATTGGACGACAGGTGGCTCATGACGAGATCACCAGCGCTCACGCCGCCAGGTATGACCCGGTAGTCGGCTGCCGCAGCCCCGTCGGCGAACGGGCGGTCTCCGACGCGGTGGATGCCCGCGGTGGTGACGATCGCTACCCGCCGCTTGTTGATCGGGGGACCGGTGACCCAGGGGCGGCCGTCGAAACCCGATAACTCCTTGAGCTTGCCCAGCAGAAAATCACGTTCTCCATCGGTGAGGTCAGCGAGACGAACCATCGAGTCGATACTCCTGATTGTCAATAACAACTGTCTTCGCTACGCACGATCCGGCATCGGCGCTTTCGGTTTATCCACGACCCACAGCGTGTCCGCGTCGCGGAGATAATACAGAGCAAAGCATGCCGCGAGCATCGGCCATGCCGCGAAGAAGAGCAGATTGGACCACGGATTCAGGTAGCTTCCGAACGAGAACAATGTGGATACTGCGTGCAGCAACAGCACGATGCCGTAGGTCCAGCGCTTCATGAACCCGGCAACAAAAGCAAGTATGACCACGAGTTCCACGATGCCGATCACAAGGAATATGCTGTGGTCGAAGCCGCTGATGAAATAGAATTTCTTGAAGACGTTGGCGGCATGTTCAGGCTTCACCAGTTTGTCGAGTGTCCACATCAGCATTACGACAAATACGCCAAGCCTCAAAAAAAGGAGCGCGACCGGTAAGCGTTACAAGGTGTTCATCACTGTCTCCTTAACCCTTGATATTCGACGCCCGCACCAGTTTGGTGCACTTGGTTGTGGATCATTTCGCCCGTCGCCGCGTCGCTATGGCACGTGCACGCCGGGCGTCCATCCTGACGCAGCCAAGTGCTTGCGCGCGAATTCAGCCAGCCGGTCGGCTGGCGCGGGTGATATTCTCGCCATAATCCCTCCTCGGTATCGTCAACATATTTCATTCGCCGTCAGGCAACCTCATCCCGCGCCGCCTCGCCGCACCCACAACATCTCGAGATTGACTTTCGCGTCCTTGAGCAGGTTGTAAACCGGGCAGCGCGCCTCGGTTTCCTCGACCACGGCACGCAACCGGTCCTCCGGTTCGTCGGTATGGACTATTGCCTGCACGCGTATGCTTTGGAAGTGCGGGCGCACCGACCGTTCACCCATGCGTCCCCGGATGTCGATCGCATACATCGCCTCAAAGTCGATCCCGTGGTATTGAAATTCCATTTCCTTGGCGGTCCGGCAGAAGGTCACCGACTCGCAACCGCACAACGCGCCCAGTACGGTCTGGAGCGGGGACGGACCTTTGCCCGTCCCGCCGTGCGGTACCGGCTCGTCAGTCACGAGCAAACCAAATTCTCCGCAATCGATTTCGGTACGTAGCGTCGCTTCGTTCTTCGCGGTTATCGCCTTCCTGCGAATTATGGGCTTCGATAAATCGAGCTGCTCTTCGGAAAGTACTTGCGTTGCCATCAGATCCTCCTTGAAGTCCAGGTTGTTACAGCCACTTTGCACGCGGGTCACGCAACATCAGGTCTCGCCTCGGGCCGGGTAGTTCTTGGAAAGGACGAAATCAATGGCCTGCCCGATCTCGCCGAAGTGTGGCCGCGCAAACGGCATGGTCGAGATAGATCCCCAGTAGAGCGTGCCGTCCGGCTTCACCAGAAACAGGCCCGGCTCGGCGAACAGCGGCGGCTCCTCCACCCCCGCCGACGTCATGCCCCGGCCGGTGGAGATGTAGAGCCCCCACTCGCGCGCGACCTCTATCGGCACACCGTAGCCAACCGTAAGATTCATGAGGCCCCACTTCGCTTTTGCCTCCTCGGCGTGTTCCTTCGTATCGGTGCTCACGACAACGATCGATACACCGCGCTTGTTGAACTCTTCGATCATGCCGTTTAGCTCGCTCGTGTACTTGCGGCAGATCGGGCAGTGCAATCCGCGGTAGAACACGATCATCGTGAAGTTCTGGGGATTCTGCCCGGCGAGCGTCCAGCGGCCGCCGCGGACGCTTTCCACTTCAAGCGCCGGAACGGGTTGGCGAGGCATCAACTTGCTCATACGTACACCTCCTTCGCAGTAAAATGGAACGAATGTTCCAAAAAGAGCAAAAAAATTTACGGCCCACGGCCGCTTACCCGGTTCGCCTGCTGCGGACTCGCGTGGCGGCGGCTGCGGTCCTCAACCGCGATTGAACGCCCCTCGCGCTTTGACCGCTTTGCGTGACTTTGATGCCAGATAGCGCGCTCATTACGGCCTCCCGGATGGTGTCCCGGTCAACCCCTACCCGTGACATCACCCGTATTCCCTGCAAAACCGTTATTAACAGGCCCGCGAGCGCCTTCGGCTGCACGCCTTCCGCCAGTTGGCCTGCTTTTTGCGCCTCAATCAGACGTGCGCAGAACACTTGCTCAACCCGCCGAAAAGCCCCGCGTATCAAAGCGGCCACTTCCCCATCTTCCGCGCCTAATTCGATCGCCGAGTTGGTGAGCAAACATCCCCGCCGCATGCGATCGATCGGCGCCTCAACAAGCCTCAGGAAGAATTGCCTGACCGCTTCGCCCGCCGGCTCGATCTTCAGGAGACGACCGACATTGTCTTCCACCACCAGATCGAGATAACGCCTGATGCCAGCGACGAAAAGCGTCCGCTTGTCGGAATACGCACCATACAGACTGGCGCGGTTAACGCCGGTCTGCCCGACCAGGTCCTGGATCGAGGTCCTGTCGTAGCCACGCGACCAGAAAGTCTCCATCGCTCGATCAAGGAGCGCCGTTTCGTCATATGATTTCGGACGGGACAATTTACGTTCCTTGTTTGCCGGCTCTTATTATAGAATAATCATTCCAGAAAGCAACTCCCGGTGCGGGACTTTGCTCTTGGTTACTTCTCGCCGGCTGCCGCCATTAATTGATATCGACATTCCGAAGAATAGGGGTTCTGCCTCCTGGAGATTGCAAATGGAACTATTAATCCAGCTTGGCAATCGAAGCGGTAAGCATCCAAGAACAGACACCATCCGTAAGGTTACACTGGAATGTGCGACTAACGTGAGAACCTTCAATGCCGTAACACCATCCGCCGCGCCGTATTTGTAGATGTCACGAAATCGCATGGAGAATGCATAAATGCACGCCACGCTGCCGTTGATTGAAGTCAGCGACTTTCCCGCTATCCGTCGCGGGAAGCTTGAAACCCTGCAGGTCAATGTCGGCTATAAGTGCAATCAGAGTTGCGTACATTGCCACGTCAACGCCGGACCGACGCGCACCGAGATGATGAGTCGGGAGACCCTCTTCGAGGTGATCGCCTTTCTCAAGGCTTCGGGGGTGAAAACGCTCGACATTACCGGCGGCGCACCAGAACTGAGTCCTCATTTCCGCATGCTCGTGACGGCCGCGCGCGAACTCGACGTGCATGTCATGGACCGCTGCAATCTCACCGTCCTCGAACAGCCCGGTCAGGAGGACCTCGCGCAGTTCCTCACCGACCACACAGTGGAAATCGTCGCCTCGTTGCCCTGCTACCTCGAAGAAAACGTCGACCGCCAGCGCGGCAAGGGGGTATTCGAAACGAGCATCCGTTGCCTGCAGACGCTCAATCGCTACGGATACGGCAAGCCCGGCACGAAGCTTACGCTCAACCTCGTTTACAACCCACAGGGGCCGGCGCTGCCGCCGGCTCAGGACAGGCTCGAGCAGGATTACCACCGGAACCTGGGCGAGAGATTCGGCATCGCTTTCAACCGGCTCTACGTGCTCACCAACATGCCGATCCAGCGCTTTGGCAGCATGTTGATTTCAAAAGGCCAGTTCGAGAAATACATGGATTTGCTGAAGAACGCCTACCAGCCGGAGAACCTCGAATCCGTGATGTGCCGTAACCTGATGAGCGTCGACTGGCGCGGCTATGTCTACGACTGCGATTTCAACCAGATGTTGGGGCTGCCGCTCGCCTGGAAGGGCAAGCCGCGCGTGCACCTGAGGGAGTTGATCGGCGCCGATCTCAGCGGCAACCCCATCGTCGTCAAGGATCATTGTTACGGCTGCACCGCGGGACAGGGCTCGAGCTGCGGCGGCGCGCTCGCCGCCTGATTTGAATCCATCTTTAAAACCGTAAGCAACAGGGGAAACCGTGCTTGTCATAGCCCTGCTCTTCCTGACCACGCTGTTTGTCGCCTATGCCAACGGCGCGAACGATAACTTCAAGGGCGTCGCCACCCTGTTTGGCAGCAATGCGGCCTCCTACAGGAGCGCGCTTGCGCTGGCCACGATCACGACGCTCGCGGGAGCGATCTGCTCGGTGTACTTTGCCGAGGCGCTGGTTCATGCGTTTTCGGGCAAGGGGCTGGTGCCGGACGCGGTTGCAGCTTCCCCCGACTTTCTACTAGCGGTGGCCGCCGGCGCCGGTGCGACGGTTTTCCTGGCAACGTTGCTGGGGTTTCCCGTCTCCACGACGCATGCATTGATTGGCGCCCTGGCCGGCACCGGCTTCGTGGCGGTCGGATCGCAGTTGAATCTCTCCTATCTGGCCTCAGGCTTTTTCGCGCCGCTCTTGTTGGGCCCCGCCCTCGCAGTGTTGCTGACCATCCCCTTCTACCGGGCACTGCGCAGCCTTTCCGGCCGTCTCGGCATCAAGCGCGAAAGCTGCGTTTGCGTAGGCGCGCAACAATTCATCCCGATTCGGCAATTGCAGTACAACGCAAACCTGCAGCAATACACCATGCCCACTCCGGCGGCAGTGGGCGTTGATATTTCCGTCGGCACGAAGAACGATTGTGTCGAAAGATACAACGGCAGGCTCTTCGGCGTCACTGCCCAGGGGCTGGTCAACGGGCTTCACCATCTCAGCGCTGGCAGTGTCAGCTTCGCCAGGGGCCTCAACGATACGCCGAAGATCGTCGGCCTTCTGCTGGTGGTCGATGCGCTGCACATCGAGCTTGGCATGTTGGCGATAGCGGCCGCCATGGCGGTCGGCGGACTTTTGAACGCCAGGAAGGTCGCGGTTACCATGAGCAAGAAAATCGCCCGCATGAATGACGGGCAGGCGCTCGCGGCGAACATGGTCACCGGAATGCTGGTCATACTCGCGAGCCGCTACGGCCTCCCGGTTTCGACCACCCACGTTGCCGTGGGCGCGATCAGCGGGATTGGCCTTGCGAACGGCTCCGCCGACAAGAGTGTAGTGGGCGGCATCCTCGCTTCGTGGTTACTGACCTTACCGGTCGCGGCCGCAATTGGCGCATTGATATATGGCTTGCTCGGTGTTTTCCCTGTGAGTTGATGTGGAGCGAATATGGATACCTCCTACCTGTCTACGACGCGTGATGTCTACAAGAAAGCGGCTCTCAATCCGCAACCGGGTCTTTGCTGCACTACCACACCCGTCTGGCAACTTCCTGAACTGGCGATTCCCAGGAAGATGCTCGCCATGAACTACGGCTGCGGCAGCACGGTCCATCCGCGCGATCTCGTCAACAGTCCGACCATACTCTATGTGGGTGTCGGCGGCGGAATGGAGGTGCTGCAATTCGCCTATTTCTCCCGCCGCACGGGTGGCGTAATCGGACTGGACGTCGTCGATGAAATGCTCGCGGCGTGTCGTGAAAATCTCCAGGACGCCGAACGGCAGAACTCATGGTTCAATTCCTCCTTCATCGATCTGCGCAAGGGTGACGCGCTGGATCTGCCCATCGCCGATGCAACGGTCGACGTCGCGGCACAGAACTGCCTGTTCAACATCTTCCACGACCGCGACCTGGAGCGCGCCCTGTCGGAGATGTACCGGGTGCTGAAGCCGCACGGCAGACTGATCCTCTCCGACCCGGTGTGCGAAACACCCATCCCGGAGCACCTGAAGACCAATGAGCGGTTGCGCGCGCTGTGCCTGACCGGGGCGATGCCCCTTGACGATTACGTCAAGCGCCTGACTGACATCGGCTTCGGGACCATCGAGGTGCGTGCCAGGCGGCCGTACCGCGTGCTCTCCCCGCGCCATTACCCGACCGGCCAGTTGATCTTCATCGAAAGCGTGGAAATCTGCGCCATCAAGGACCCCATGCCGGCCGACGGACCCTGCGTCTTTACCGGGAAGGCAGCAATCTATTTTGGCGATGACGATTACTTCGACGACAACAAAGGGCACTTCCTGACCCGGAACCAGCCGCTCGCCGTGTGCGACAAGACCGCTGCGGCGCTCGCTGCACTGGGTCGGGACGACATCCACATATCCGCGTCCACCTACTTCTACGACGGCGGAGGGTGCTGCTAGGAGTTTGTCGGACTCGGGCCCGACAAACTCCTTAGGCAAAACCACCGGCTGGAAAATTACGAGAAAGCGCCATGGAAACACGAAGTCGAATTCGCCCTCGTTGTCAATCGCGGGCCCGCCGTGCAGGGTCTATCATGTTTTATGCTAAACATCCGGCGGTTTTGCTTAAACAGTCTGTCGGGGCGCTAATTCCGACAGGCTGCTAGCGACAACACCCTCAAAGAAAAACCATAATGAAACGAGGCAAGCTCGCGCTGGTCGTGGTGATCGTGGCGCTGATCGCGGCATTCTTCGCTGCTGGCGGCCACCGTTACCTCACCTTCGAAAACATCAAGGCGCAAGTTGCCACGATCCAGGGGTACTACCTATCACACCCCTGGGAGATCGCGCTCGCCTACTTCGTCGCCTATGTTGCGGTAACCGGTCTTTCGCTGCCGGGTGCATTGATCATGACATTGGTTGGAGGCGCGATCTTCGGTCTCGTATGGGGCACGATCATCGTTTCGTTTGCCTCAACCATCGGCGCCACTCTTGCGTTCCTCGCATCGAGAGTGATCCTTCGCGGCTGGGTGCAGGATAAATTCGCGCGCTACTTGCAGGCAATCAATGCCGGCGTTGAAAAAGAGGGCGCTTTCTACCTTTTCACGATGCGTTTGATCCCACAAATCCCGTTCTTCGCGATCAATCTCGTAATGGGAATCACGCCGATACGCACGTGGACCTTCTACTGGGTAAGCCAGGTGGGCATGCTTGCCGGCACCATTGTCTACGTGAACGCCGGCACTCAACTCGTGGCTATTGAATCACCCTCGGGCATACTCTCTCCCGGCCTGATCGGGGCGTTCCTGCTGCTCGGCATTTTCCCGCTGATCGCGAAATGGATCGTCAATGCGTTCAAGGCGCGCAAGATGCTCGCCAAATGGCCGAAACCAAAATCCTTCGATCGCAACCTGGTGGTTATCGGCGCCGGCTCGGCCGGGCTGGTTGCCTCGTACATCGCGGCTGCCGTCAAGGCCAAGGTGACGCTCATCGAAAAGCACAGGATGGGCGGCGACTGCCTCAACACCGGCTGCGTCCCATCGAAAGCGCTGATCAAGTCGGCCAGGGTGCTGGCCACGCTCAAGCGCGCCAAACAATTCGGATTGAAAAGCGCGTCGGCGGAATTCGATTTTGCCGGGATCATGGAGCGCGTTCAACGCGTCATCAAGACCGTTGAGCCGCACGACTCGGTCGAGCGTTACATCGGGCTCGGCGTCGAATGCATCGAGGGCGAAGCCAGGATTACGTCGCCTTATACCGTCGAGGTCAAATCCGCCGCCGGTGCGCGTACGCTCACCACCCGCGCCATCGTGATCGCCGCCGGCGCGCGCCCCTTCGTGCCGCCGATCCCCGGCATTGGAGACGTGGACTGCCTGACCTCGGACACCGTGTGGAATCTGCGCGAGCTGCCGAAGCGGCTGGTGGTGCTCGGCGGGGGACCCATCGGCTGTGAACTCACTCAATGCTTTGCGCGCTTCGGCTCGCAGGTGACGCAGGTTGAGATGCTGCCGCGCATCCTGATGCGCGAAGACCCGGAAATTTCGGAAAGGGTGGTGCGGCAGTTTGCGAGCGAAGGCATCAACGTCCTGATCGACCACAAGGCTAAACAGGTCGTGGTCGAGAACGGCGAAAAACTAATGATTTGCGAGCACCGCGGAAAAGAAGTGCGCGTGCCGTTCGACGCGCTGCTATGCGCCGTGGGGCGGATTGCCAACACCCAAGGCTACGGGCTCGAGGAACTCGGCATCCCGGTCGCCAAGACGCGCACCGTCGAAGTCAATGAGTTCATGCAAACCATCTATCCCAACATCTACGCCTGCGGCGATGTCGCCGGGCCCTATCAGTTCACCCACACCGCGGCGCATACCGCGTGGTATGCCACAGTCAATGCGCTGTTCGGTGGGCTCAGAAAGTTTCGCGCCGACTTCTCGGTGATCCCATGGGCGACGTTCACCGATCCGGAGGTCGCGCGCGTGGGGCTGAACGAAACCGAAGCCAGGGAAAAAGGCATCCCGTACGAAGTCACGACCTACGGTATCGAGGATCTCGACCGCGCCATCGCCGACGAGGATGCGCACGGCGTGGTCAAGATCCTGACCGTGCCGGGCAAGGACAAGATCCTCGGCGTGACCATCGCCGGCGAGCACGCCGGCGATCTCATCATCGAGTTCATTCTGGCCATGCGCCACGGTATCGGAATCAACAAGATTCTCGGCACGATCCACATCTACCCCACGCTCGCCGAAGCCAACAAGTACGCAGCAGGAGCGTGGAAACGGAACCACGCTCCTCAGAAACTGCTCAAGTGGGTTGAGAGATACCACGCATGGATGCGCAGATAAAGCGGTCATGGGTCATGCGTGATGGGTAATGGGTATATCCTTTTCCCGCTGCCCATTGCGCATTGCCCGTTACCCATTCCTCATTACACATTACCGTTCTTTGTGTCCCTGTCGATCATCATTCCCTGCCTCGACGAGTCCGACGGCATCGTTGCAACGCTTGAGGCGCTGCAGGCAATCAGGCGGCGCGGCGCGGAAGTCATTCTGGTCGACGGCGGCAGCAGCGACGATACCACCGCCCGTGCGCAACCGTGGGTCGATCAGGCGCTGTCTGTCCCGCGTGGGCGGGCCGCACAAATGAACGCGGGTGCGGCGCAGGCGAGCGGCGAGATTCTGCTTTTTCTGCACGCCGATTGCATCCTGCCCGACGCCGCCGACGGCCTGATCATCGACGGACTGCTGCGCTTGCACCGGAACTGGGGACGCTTCGACGTGCGCATTGCCGGACGCCATCCGTTGTTGCGCGTGGTCGAAGCGCTGATGAACGCGCGTTCGCGCGTAACCAGCATTGCGACTGGCGATCAGGGCATTTTCGTCACGCGGTCGCTCTTCGAAGCGGCGGGGCGCTTTCCCGAAATTGCGCTGATGGAAGATATCGAACTGTCGCGGCGCCTCAAGCGCTATGGAGAACCGCTGTGCCTGCCGCACCGCATCACCGCCTCGGCACGGCGCTGGGAAAAGCACGGCGTGTTGCGCACCATCCTTCTGATGTGGGGCCTGCGGTTCGCCTATTGGCTGGGCGCCGACCCGGGCAAGCTCGCATTGCGCTATGCCGCTCACAAACCGTGACACAAAGTTGCTGGTTTTCACCAAGGCGCCGCAGCCGGGCGCGGTGAAGACGCGGCTGATTCCCGTGCTGGGCGAAGAAGGCGCATCGGCGCTACACGCGCGGCTCGTCAAGCGCACGTTGGCGACGGCGCGTGCGAGTGGTGTCGGCCAAGTTGAACTATGGTGCGCGCCGGACGCGGATGATCCCTTTCTGCGTTTTTGCGGCGGCCGCTACGGCGTTTCGCTCGTGGCCCAGTGCGAAGGCGATCTCGGAAAACGCATGCTGTACGCTTTCCAGCAGGCGCTTACGAGCACGGCTCGCGCGATCCTGATCGGCACCGACTGCCCGGCGCTGACCGACCGCCATCTGCGCGACGCCGATCGTTGGCTGGCTGCGGGCATGGACGCGGTCGTCGCGCCTGCTGAAGACGGCGGTTACGCACTGATCGGCCTAACCCGCTGCGATGCGCGGCTGTTCGAAGGAATCACGTGGGGAACGTCCCATGTCATGAAAGACACACGCGAGCGGCTGTCCACTCTGGGTTGGCGGTGGCAAGAACTCGAATCGCTGTGGGACGTGGACCAGCCCGAGGATTACCAGCGTCTGCTCGCCTCCGGCCTGCTCGATCGGCCGGGTATCCACGCCTAGCAGCCTGTCGGACTTAACAGTTGAACAGGCTGCTAGCAGTTTGTCCGACCAAAGTCCGACAAACTCCTGGGGAATCTTCGGCGGTCACGCGGGTCGAACGGCTGCGTATTTCCGGGGTATTTCGCTGCATAAACGAGCAGTTAGCCGCCGGCGAGGCCGGCGATCGTAGCGGTCATGCGGAAAATTTGATTGCCTTTTCAAGGCACTTGGGGAAGAATAGCGCCTCTTTTTCAGAGACTTACCTGGAATCGTGGTTATGAAACGTCACCGAAGACCACATTAAATTTGACTGAAGACCGTTCTGCATGTCTGACCTCTCGACTGTTGCTGCAATCAGCACGACCGCCCCGCAGCTCCCCGTCCACTGGTATTTCGATCCGCGAATTTACGAACTCGAAAAGCGCCTGCTGTTCGACCATGGGCCAGGTTACATCGGTCATGAGTTGATGGTACCGAACGCGGGCGACTATCAGACGCTGGAATGGCTCGGTCATGCGAAGGCGCTGGTGCGGAACAGCAACGGCGTCGAACTGCTCTCCAACATCTGCCGCCACCGCCAGGCGATCATACTCAAAGGGCGCGGCGCCGCCAGGAACATCGTGTGCCCGCTGCATCGCTGGACCTATGCGCTCGACGGCAGGCTCCTCGGTGCGCCGCACTTTCCCGGCAATCCCTGCCTCGATCTCGCCAAGTCGCCGCTCACCAACTGGAACGGTCTCTTGTTCAGCGGCCGGCGTGACGTCGCGCGCGACCTCGCCCCACTCGCAATCATGAAAGATCTCGACTTTTCCGGCTTCATGCTCGACCGCATCGAAATCGACGAGTACCCTTGCAACTGGAAAACGTTTATCGAGGTTTACCTGGAGGACTACCATGTCGAGCCGTTCCACCCGGGGCTGGGCAACTTTGTCAACGTCACGGACCTGAAATGGGAATTCGGCGACTGGTACAGCGTGCAGACCTGTGGCGTGAACCGGGGGCTCGCCAAGCCCGGCAGCGAGGTCTACCGCCGCTGGCACGAGCAGGTGCTGCGCTACGACGACGGCAAGACGCTCAGCCACGGCGCGATCTGGCTCACTTACTTCCCGAATATCATGGTCGAGTGGTATCCGCACTCGCTGGTGGTGAGCACCATCATCCCGCGTGGTCCCGAGGCGTGCACCAACGTCGTCGAGTTCTACTATCCGGAGGATATCGTGCTGTTCGAGCGCGAGTTCGTCGAGGCCGAACAGGCGGCCTACAAGGAAACCGCCGCCGAAGACGCCGAAATCTGCGCGCGCATGACCGAGGGCCGCCTCGCGCTCTCCCGGCAGGGCATCGACGAATCCGGTCCGTATCAGTCGCCGATGGAAGACGGCATGCAGCACTTCCACGAGTTCGTGCGCCGGTACGTCGAACCGCACCTCTAGAACAGGATTCAGCGGTCAGGATTCAGGATTCAGCAAAACCGCAGGATGCGGTATAAACTTAATCCCGAATCCTTGATCCTGGATCCTCGATGTCTTATACGACACTGGTCAGCGTCGCCGATCTCGCGGCGCATCTGAACGATCCGGGCTGGGTCGTGTGCGACTGCCGGCACGACTTGACGAAATACGAAGCCGGCCGGCGCGCGCATGCAAAGTCTCACATCCCCGGCGCGCGATTCCTGCACCTCGACGAAGACCTGTCCGGACCGAAAACCGGCGCCAACGGCCGTCACCCGCTGCCCCATCCCATAACGTTCACGCTGCGCCTCGCCGCGCTTGGGATCGACAACGGGAAACAGATTGTCGCCTACGATGCGAGCGGCGGCACCTACGCCGCGCGGTTGTGGTGGATGCTGCGTTGGGCGGGCCACACGCGCGTCGCCGTGCTCGACGGCGGCTGGGACGCCTGGGTCAACGCTGGGCAGTCCGTCACAATCGAATCGCCCGCACCCCGGCCCACAACGTTTAACCCGCAGTTGCAGCCTCAGCATGCGGTCAATGCGGCTTTCATCGAGGCACATCTCAAACGCGCCGAAATGTGCATGCTGGACGCACGCAGCGCCGACCGGTTTCGCGGCGAGAACGAAACCCTCGATCCGGTCGGCGGCCACATCCCCGGCGCCGTGAATCGCTTCTTCAAGCTTAACCTGGAGGCTGGCGGGCAATTCAAGTCGGTCGCGATTCTCAGGCAAGAATTCTGTGAGTTGCTCGGAAATAATGCGCCTGCGGAGGTGGCGCATTATTGCGGCTCGGGGGTTACCGCCTGTCACAATCTGCTGGCGATGGAAATCGCCGGCCTCAGCGGCTCCCGCCTCTACCCCGGCTCGTGGAGCGAGTGGGTAAGCGATCCCTCGCGGCCCGTCGCTACGGGTGGTGTTTAAAGTTCAAAGTTCGAGGTTCAAAGTTCTGGGTTCAAAGTTCAGGCTTACGGTCGAAAAACCTTGAACCTGGAACCTTGAACTCGGAACCTTGAACAGGTTATGAACGCCTTCCTCGCTGATCTGATCCTCGTCATCCACTTCCTGTTCGTGCTGTTCGTCGTGGGTGGGCTGATCCTGATCTGGATTGGCGCGGCGGCGGGCTGGGGCTGGGTGCGCAATCTCTGGTTCCGCGTGGCGCACTTCGCGGCGATCTTCTACGTCGTCATCGAATCGGTGATTGGCGTGGTATGCCCGCTTACGATCTGGGAGGACGCGCTGCGCGGCGCGCGCGAGGAGAAAAGCTTCATCGCGCGCTGGGTGCACCGCATGCTCTTCTACGATTTTCCGGAATGGGTCTTTACCATCGCGTATGTCGCATTCGCGCTGCTGGTAATCGCGACGTTCTGGTTCGTCCGTCCCGGATCACCGCGGCGTCGGCGCGGCGCGACCTGAGTCTGCGCCCGGGAAAAGAAAAGGGGCGCCTCGCGCGCCCCTTTTGAAAACCCGCTCGAAGCCGCTCAACCCAGCGCGTCGCCCCAGATGTTTTTCGCCCAGCCCCAGGCGTAAGCCGCCTCCAGCTCGCTTGCCTTGCCGGACACACCGCCGGCGCCCTTGACCGGAACCACGGCCTTCTGCGCGGCATCGTACTGATGCACGGATGCGACATGCATCGCGCTGCTGTCGCTCACGAAGCTGTAGCACGTGTTCATCATCACCGGCCGCTGGTTGACGGGCTGGCCTTTGAGCAGAGCAATCACGGCGGCCGCGCACACCTTGGCGTGCTGGTTCGCCATGCTCGCGGACTTGGGCATCGCCGGGGCCGACAGCGTCGCGTCGCCCAGCACGTGCACGCCCTTCACCGCCACGGACTCCATGGTGAGCCAGTCCACGCCGCACCAGCGCTTGTTGACGTTGGCCAGGCCCGCGCGGTGCGCGACCTCGCCCGCCGTCTGCGCCGGGACCACGTTGAGCACCTCGGCCCGCACCTTGTCGCCGATGAAGATCGCGGTGTTGGTCTTCACATCCACATCCTGCAGCTCCATGTTCGGGCGGTACTCAACGATGCCCTTGTACGGACCGTTCCACGCCGCCATGAACAGCCCCTTCTTCGACTGCACGTCCTCGTTGGCGTCCAGGATCAGCACCTTGGACTTGGGCTTGCGGGCCTTGAAGTAGAAGGCGACCTGGCAGGCGCGTTCGTACGGCCCCGGCGGGCAGCGGTACGGCGACTTCGGAATCTGGATTGCGTACACGCCGCCGTCGCGCATGGCCTCGAGTTGCTTGCGCAGCGCGACGGTCTGGGCACCCGCCTTCCACGCGTGCAGGATCTTCGCCTGTGCTTCCGGAGTATTCAGCGCGGGGATTTGCTCGTAACCAAAATCGATCCCGGGGGACACGATCAGCCGGTCATAGCCGAGCGTCGCGCCCGACTTGAGACGAACTTGACGGTTTGCCGGATCGACCGCCACCGCCTCGTCGCGCACCACGCGGACCCCGCGCTTGCGCAGGCCCTCGTAGCCCATGGTGATCGTCCCGATGTCGGTATTGCCGCCCAGCACGAGGTTGCTGATCGGGCAGGAGACGAACTCGGTGTTGCGCTCGACCACCGTCACGTCGATGTCGGGCGCCCAGAGCTTGATATGGCGCGCGGCGGTTGCGCCGCCGTAGCCGCCGCCGATCACGACCACCCGCGCCCCGCCGCCGGTGCCGGGGGTCGCGCATCCGGCCACCGCAGTAACGCCCGCGGTTGCGGACAGCCACTTGATGAATTCGCGTCTGGTGAGTGTCATGGCCCCCTCCTTAGTAACCGCCGCGTGCTGCCGGTGCTGACGCCGCCGGGCCCGGCGTGACGCTCGCAAAGTAGCCCGCAATGAGTTCGAGCTGTTCATCGGTGTAGCCCTTGGCGTGCTGGTGCATGATCGTCGCACCGCGCTTGCCAGTCTTGAAGTCCTTCATCGTCTGCAGCAGATAATCCTTGTTCTGTCCCGCCAGGCTCGGCGGAACGCCGCCCACGCTGCGCCCGTCGGTGCCGTGGCAGGCGGTGCAGGTCGCGGCGAGGCTGCGCGCGTAAGTAGCCTGGTCCTGTGCCGCGACGGGAACGGCGACCGCCGCCGCCAGCGCGAGCCCGGCGCACCACGCGCCGGTTCTGGAAATAGCTGATCTCATGGCGTCCTCCTTAACTGTGGGTTTACGGCGCCGGGCGTCGTCGTTCCGGGTTGGTGTTGTTGATATAAGTTTGTGACTCATCCCGCGCCGAGTCAAGGCAAAAGAAAAAGCCCCGGTCCGCCGTGCAGCGCCGGGGCTTGGGAATCGCGGCCGGCGGCGGTCAGGCCACGCCGGCGGTTTCCTCGGCGACAACCAATCGTATTTTCTCGTCGCTGCCGATGTCGACCGTGACCTTGCCGCCGTTGGCAAGCCGCCCGAACAACAGTTCGTCGGCCAGCGCGCTCCGGATGGTGTCCTGGATCAGCCGCGCCATCGGCCGCGCGCCCATCTGCGGGTCGAAGCCCTTCCTCGCCAGGTAGCTCTTGAGCGCCGGGGTAAAGCTGATCTCGACCTTCTTTTCCTCGAGCTGGACTTCAAGCTGCATCAGGAACTTGTCGACCACGCGCAGGATGACGTCGTGGTCGAGCGCCGCGAACGAGATGATCGCATCCAGGCGGTTGCGGAACTCAGGGGTGAACAACCGCCTGATTTCGACCATTTCGTCGCCGGCCTGCTTGTTCGGCGTAAAGCCCATCGATGTCTTCGATAACTCGGAGGCGCCGGCGTTGGTGGTCATGACGATCACCACGTTGCGAAAATCCGCCTTGCGCCCATTGTTGTCGGTAAGCGTGCCGTGGTCCATCACCTGCAGCAGGATGTTGTAGATGTCGGGATGCGCCTTCTCGATCTCGTCCATCAGCAACACCGAATACGGGTGCTTGGTGATGGCTTCGGTCAGGAGCCCGCCCTGGTCGAAGCCGATGTAGCCGGGGGGCGCGCCGATCAGCCGCGACACTGCGTGCCGTTCCATGTACTCCGACATATCGAAGCGGGTCAGCTCCACGCCCATGACGTAGGCGAGCTGGCGCGCAACCTCCGTCTTGCCCACCCCGGTCGGGCCCGAGAACAGGAAGCAGCCGATGGGTTTTTGCGGGTTGCCGAGACCGGAGCGCGCCATCTTGATCGCCGTGGACAGCGCGGCGATCGCCTTGTCCTGGCCGAATACGACGGCCTTGAGATCGCGGTCGAGATTCCTGAGCGAATTGCGGTCATCGGCCGACACCGTCTGCGCCGGAATGCGGGTGATCTTGGCGATGATATCCTCGATCTCGTGCTTGCCGATAATGCGCTTCTGCTTCGACTTCGGCAGGATCTTCTGCGCTGCGCCGGCTTCGTCGATCACGTCGATCGCCTTGTCGGGCAGGTGCCGGTCGTTGATGAAGCGCGCGGAAAGTTCCGCCGCAGCGGTGAGCGCGGAGGCCATGTACTTGACGCCGTGATGGGCTTCAAAGCGCGACTTTAACCCGCGCAGGATGAGGATCGTTTCCGGCACCGACGGCTCGACGACGTCGATCTTCTGGAAGCGGCGCGACAGCGCGTGGTCCTTCTCGAACACGCCGCGGTATTCGTTGTAGGTGGTGGCGCCGAGACACTTCAGCTGCCCGGTCTGCAGCGCGGGCTTGAGCAGGTTCGAGGCATCCAGCGTGCCGCCCGAAGCCGCGCCGGCCCCGATCAGCGTGTGGATCTCGTCTATGAACAGGATCGCGTGCGGGTTGTCGACGAGCTGCTTCAGCACCGCTTTCAGCCGCTGCTCGAAATCGCCGCGATACTTGGTGCCGGCAAGCAGCGCGCCCATGTCGAGCGCGTAGACCTGGCAGCGCTTGAGGATGTCGGGCACGTCGTTTTCGACGATGCGGCGCGCCAGACCCTCCGCGATGGCGGTCTTGCCCACGCCCGCCTCGCCCACCAGCAGCGGATTGTTCTTGCGGCGCCGGCACAGCGTCTGCACCACCCGCTCCAGTTCGCGTTCGCGCCCGATCAGCGGATCGATCTTGCCCGCCAGCGCCAGCGCGTTCAAGTTGACGGTGAAATTTTCAAGCGCGCCGCTGGGCTGGGCTTCGTGTTCGCCCTCGGCGTCGCCGTCGCTCTTTGACGGCGCGGCCTGCGGCACCTTGCTGATGCCGTGCGAAATATAATTCACGACGTCGAGCCGGGTGACGCCCTTCTGGTGCAGAAAATAGACGGCGTGCGAATCCTTCTCGCCGAAGATCGCCACCAGCACGTTGGCGCCGGTCACCTCCTTCTTGCCGGAGGACTGCACATGCAGGATCGCGCGCTGGATCACGCGCTGAAAGCCCAGCGTGGGCTGGGTATCGACCTCGTCGCCCGCCAGGATGGGCGTGTGCTCGGTCACAAACTCGGTCAGCAGTTTTCTCAGGTCGTCGATGTCGGCGGCGCAGGCGCGCAGCACCTCGGATGCCGACGGGTTGTCGAGCAGCGCCAGCAGCAGATGCTCCACGGTGATGAATTCGTGGCGCTTCTGCCGCGCCTCCATGAAGGCCATGTGCAAGCTGACTTCGAGTTCCTGAGCAATCATCTGGGTCTGAGAACCTGTCTCACTCTCAATTTTCTTCCATTACACACTGTAACGGATGTTGATGCTGTTTGGCGTACGACTTCACCTGTTCGACCTTGGTCGCGGCGACATCTTTCGCGTAAATGCCGCATACCCCTATTCCTTCCCGGTGCACCTTGAGCATGACCTGCGTGGCCTTCTCCCGGCTCAATGCAAAAAACTTTTGCAGCACGGCAACGACGAAATCCATCGGTGTGTAATCGTCGTTCAACAGCAGCACTTTAAACATCGGCGGCGGCTTGACCTTGCTCTTCTTCGCCTCCAGAACCGTGTCTTCGCGATGCCTTGTTGCCATGCCAAAAAAATACGGTTAGTCTCGCGCCTCAACTGCTATTTTCACCATAATCCGGGAAATTTCAAGTAACTTTTCACGGCCATTCCTGGAGTATACTTGACTTCCCCCCCCAAATAGCCTAGAAAGCAATCGGGTGTTTGGCTTCAAGCTTTTCGCAGGACCGGTTTGGCCGTATGCGATCCTTGAAACTCAAACAGTTTGCGGGGATCACCACCCGCGTTTTTGATGAAGGCAGGGTATATGGCAACTGGTACTGTGAAATGGTTCAACGACGCAAAAGGCTATGGCTTCATCACGCCGGACGACGGCAGTGAAGATCTGTTCGCGCATTTCTCGGCGATCCAGATGGGGGGGTTCAAGACGTTAAAAGAAGGCCAGAAAGTGTCGTTTGAAGTGACCCAGGGTCCCAAAGGCAAGCAGGCGTCAAACATCCAAGCCGTTTCCTGAACGCATTGCCGGGTCAAACCGGTGAGCGCGGCCCCAAATTAAAAAAGCCCACCCGACCGCCAGGTCTGGTGGGCTTTTCTTGTCCCTGACGCCGCCTTTCCGGCAAACCGGAAAGCGAGCCTGTGGCGCAAGTGCTCCCTGTGACGGGCGCACGGTGTGTCTTTTCTTGTTCGTTCGCTTGCGGATGCTCGGCGCATGCGGCGTCTGAGTTCGGCGTCGATCGCGTCCACGAACCCGTCTGTGGTCAGACTCCCCGCGCGGGAAAGCGCCTACTTGCCCCAGGGCTTGATTGCATCCTTCAGCTTGTTGTACCCCTCGACGTAGCGGGGCCGCTTGACGCCGTAGATCTTGTCGAAGGTCTCCAGTTGTGCGTCGAGCCAGCGAGCAAGTTCGGTATTGCCCGGATTCGCGGCCTTGTAGGCCTCGTTGATCAGGACAAAGTGGATTCTCGGGTCGTAAGGCTGCTTCTCGCCGCCGACTGTCTCATCCCCGGCCAGCAGGCGCAGGAGCATCGCGTCGGCGGAACCCAGCGTCTGTTCGAAGATCGGCTCGCCCTGCATGCGGTACATGACGCTCGTCATGTCGCGGCCGCTCTTCATGGTGAAGCCCATGTCGTTCCAGACCTTCTGCATGTCCGCGCCGGCCTTGACATGGTCGAGGACGATTTGCCCCCAGTTGCGCAGCACTTCCGGAGCATCGGCCATGAGGTCGGTCAAGCGGTCGCCGTCGAGGTCCGTCGCATAGACGATGACCTTGCGCTGCCGGATCATGTCATGCAGCAGCAGACCGAAGTTGGTGTCGGAGATGTGTTCGTTGATTTCGCCGCCCCAGTTCTCCATGCCGGCCTTGAAGTCCTTGGGCAGCAGGGCGACGATCGCATCGACGTTCGCCTTGTGCTCTGCGTAGGCGTCGACGGAGTAGCGGCGCTTGAGCTCGAATTTCGTGTCCTGCAACAGCCAGCGCAGGATCCCCGCGTTGACGGCGTCTTCCTGGGCCTGGGTCGGTTTCGTGGCGACGCGCCCGAGCTGCCCTGTTTCGTGCACCATCTTCAGGAACAGACGCACGGCGTATGCCATCCTGACCCCGGGGGTGTTCATCTCGGAGTGGATGTTGCCGGTGTCCCGATCGACCCGGAACTTCTTGCCGTCCTGCGAGTAGGGCAGGCCGGGCATGAAACGCACGCTCGTGATCGTGCCATAGGGCCGGACATTGCAGTAGACCCCGGCCGCCGTGCGCAGCGGCGCATTGGCCGACTTGCCGTAAACCACCACCTTCTTGCCGTTATCGTTGACCATGAAATCACCGGCGGTGGACCACTTGATCGCGGTGTACTCGAGCTTGCCGAACCATTCGAGCGATGCCAGCTTGGTGTCGTGCCGGAACTGCGCCATCATGGGCACACCGAGGAACGGCAGGCCCAGCACGTCGAGCGCCATCAGCGTGCCGTTGAGCGCAAACATATCCGTCAACGCGTGCGCGACCGGCTTTACGTTGCCATACGGGTTGCCGCCTTCCCAGATGATCGCATCGGATATGCCCCGCGGCTGGATCTTGGATCGCTTGTAGATGCTGTCCAGCAGCTTGAACAGATTACCGCTCTGTTCTTCCTGTGCGATCTTCAGCAGGTCAAGTCGTTCAGTCATGATTCTTCTTCTCCGTTCGAATGTAGTCGGTCAAGTGATCGGCGCGTTTCGGCGATCTTTGGGGGCGTCCCGAAGGGATCTGCGAGCAAGTTCGTAACGGCTGCGCCCGCTAGCACTTCCCATGTTGGTCCGCGGCCCGATTATCTCATGATCTCCGCCGCACTTGCGAAAGACACTCGCTGATTTTGCGTAAACATCGCCTCGATTCTTCTTTTGCTTAACGATCGGCTCCTGCGGTGTTTTCAAGTCGAGAATTTCTGGTACGCGTTCGCCTCGCTGACTTCAGCGCGTAGCAGCCTCACGAGTTCCTGGATTGCTATCGCGAGGCCTTCACGCATAAAGATGACGGCACCTTTGCATGGCGATCAGCTCGCGACGAACCGTGTTTCACTTCAAAGCAGGGCGGTAACCGCTTATGCGAGTTCCTCAAAGTGCCGGTCTGATAAGTAAGCCCTTGCTCACGGGGCTATTCTCGACAGCGGCACACCGCGGGAAAATCGGGACATAATTTGTGCTATTGCACACATAAAAAAATTCTTCCGAGTAGGCGCTTGGCAGTCTAGACCCGTTATGTATAATGCATTGCAGCACGCATTGTGATCCCTATTTTCACAATGCGAGAAGAAGCCGCGATTGCAGTGAACGCTAGGAGTTTGTCGGACTTGGCCCCGGCAAACTCCTAATGCAAAACCGGCGTGAGGAAAATGGCAAGAGAACATGATAGAGATGCGAATTCACCCGCAGTTTTCTTCACGTTCGACCCGTTCGGCGGGGTTTTTTTGGAATTGTCAGCCGGTTTTGCTTTTAGCAGCCTGTTCGGGCTGTTAAGTCCGACAGGCTGCTAGGTCAACGACGAGGAAACCATGAGCACGAACCGTATCGCTTCCCTGTCTGAAGGTGTCGAGGTCCTGGGCAAAGTGACCCCGCAATTTTCCGAGATCCTGACCCCGCAGGCGCTCGCCTTTGTCGCCAAGCTCTCGCGCAAGTTCGAGGAGCGCCGTCGCGAGTTGATGCAGCGGCGTGTCACGCGTCAAGCCGAGTTCGACGCCGGCAAGCTGCCGGATTTCCTGACCGAGACCAGGCACATTCGCGAGGGCGACTGGACCGTCGCCCCCGTTCCGCACGATCTGCACGACCGCCGCGTTGAGATCACCGGGCCGACCGACCGCAAGATGGTGATCAATGCGCTGAACTCCGGCGCCAGCGTGTTCATGGCCGACTTTGAGGACTCGAACGCTCCCACATGGGACAACATGGTCGAGGGCCAGGTCAATCTGCGCGACGCGATCAACCGCACGATCACGTTCACCAGCCCCGAAGGCAAGCAATACCGCCTCAACGACACGATCGCAACATTGCTGGTGCGCCCCCGCGGCTGGCATCTTGTGGAAAAGCATGTGCTGATCGACGACGAGCCGGTTTCCGGCGCGATCTTCGATTTCGCGCTCTATTTCTTTCACAACGCGAAGACGCTGCTCGCCAGGAACAGCGGGCCTTATTTCTATCTGCCCAAGATGGAAAGCCACCTCGAAGCGCGGCTGTGGAACGACATTTTCGTCGCCGCCCAGCGCGAGCTCGGCGTGCCCGTGGGCACGATCAAGGCCACGGCATTGATCGAAACCGTGCTCGCCGCATTCGAGATGGACGAGATTCTGCACGAGCTGCGCCAGCACTCGGCGGGTCTCAATATCGGGCGCTGGGACTATATCTTCAGCTGCATCAAGAAATTCCGTTCCAACAAGGATTTCTGCCTCGCCGACCGCGCGCAGGTGACAATGGCGGCGCCGTTCATGCGCGCTTATGCCCTGCTGCTCGTCAAGACCTGTCACAAGCGCAACGCCTTCGCCATGGGCGGCATGGCGGCGCAGATTCCGATCAAGAACGATCCCGCCGCCAACGCAGCAGCGCTCGAGAAGGTGCGTGCCGACAAGCTGCGCGAGGCGACCGACGGCTGCGACGGCACCTGGGTCGCGCATCCCGGACTGGTGCAGATCGCCAGGGCGATATTCGATCAGCACATGCCCACCTTGAACCAGGTTCACAGGAAACGCGATGACGTCAGCGTCACCGCCAAGGACCTGCTCAGCTTCCAGCCGGAAAAACCCATCACCGAGACGGGCCTTCGCAACAACATCAGCGTCGGCATCCAGTACATCGGCGCCTGGCTCGCCGGCAACGGCTGCGTGCCGGTCTACAACCTGATGGAAGACGCGGCAACCGCCGAGATTTCACGCTCGCAGATCTGGCAGTGGATGAGGAGCCCGAAAGGCGTGCTGGAAGACGGCCGCAAAGTAACCAGGGAATTGTTCGGCATGCTGTTGCCGGAGGAACTGGCCAAGATCAGGACGCTGCTGGGGGAAGAAGGGTGGAAAGCCGGCAAGTATGAGGAAGCGGCGCAGCTTTTCGCCGAGATCACAACCAGCGACGATTACGTGGAATTCCTCACGTTGCCTGGCTATGAATGGCTCACGCGCGATCTCAAGGTGCCGGTCGCGGCTTGACAGAAGGTTAATAAAGATGCCCCGCAGTCGCGGGGCTGTTTTGTATAAGTAGCTGTTTACAAACGATATGTCTTGGTGATGCTGCGATTCATGGCGGATCCCGCAGCGGCGGCCCAATCGCGCTCCTGTCAACCGATGATCGGGAGAAGCCGTTAATGGCGTTGACCGATTAATGCGGTCGTTTTGCTATTTAAACAACATCTTCAACTCACCAAGAGGAAAAATCATGAGCAAGCTTCTGTCCACTCTGTTGGCCGCCGTCTTCGCCGCTGTGACCATTACCCCGGTCGCGTTCGCCGCGGACGACACGAAGAAAACCGACGGTAAGGCGAAAGCCGCAGCGACGAAAACCGAAGGCAAAGCGAAAGCCGCTGAAAAGAAAACCGAAGGCAAAGCGAAAGCCGCTGCGAAGAAAACCGAAGGCAAAGCGAAAGCCACTGCGAAGAAAACCGAAGGCAAAGCGAAAGCCGAAGAGAAGAAGTAACCTCTCTTTCTGTCCCGCAAAAGGCAAGGTTTCGACCCTGCCTTTTTTATTTGAACGTGCGAACCGGAGCAGCGGCCAAAATAGGCCATCGTCTTCGGTTACTGCGTAACGCAGGTTAAAATGACGACCATGGCGAAGACACGCGTAGTGGTCGGCATGTCGGGCGGGGTTGATTCCTCCGTCGCGGCGCTGCTGCTGAAACAGCAGGGCCACGAGGTCACGGGCCTGTTCATGAAGAACTGGGAGGACGACGACACCGATGAATACTGCTCCTCGCGCCAGGACTTGATCGACGCGGTTGCAGTCGCCGACCGCATCGGCATCGATATCGACACCGTCAACTTTTCCGCCGAGTACAAGGAGCGCGTGTTCAGCGAGTTCCTGCGTGAATACCGGGCCGGGCGCACGCCGAATCCCGACGTGCTGTGCAACGCCGAGATCAAGTTCAGGGTGTTTCTCGATCACGCGCTCGCGCTCGGCGCCGACTATATCGCGACCGGTCATTATGCCCGGATACGGGAGGTCGACGGCCTCCATCAGTTGCTCAAAGCCGAGGATGGCACCAAGGACCAGAGCTATTTTCTCCACCGCCTGAACCAGCGGCAACTCGCCAGGACGTTGTTTCCGCTCGGCGCAATCTACAAGCGCGAGGTGCGCGCCCTCGCGCGCGCAGCGGGCCTGCCCAATCACGACAAGAAGGATTCGACCGGCATCTGCTTCATCGGCGAGCGACCGTTCCAGGACTTCCTGAACCGTTATCTGCCGGCCAACCCCGGCGACATCTGCACACTCGATGGCGAACCCGTCGGTCGCCACCTGGGACTCATGTATTACACGCTCGGACAGCGACAGGGTCTGGGCATCGGCGGGCGACGCGACGGGGACGGCGAAGCGTGGTATGTCGCGGCCAAGGATCTCAAACGCAACCGCCTGATCGTGGTGCAGGGACACGACCACCCGGCCTTGCTCTCCGAGCGGCTGGTCGCCAGGGACCTTAACTGGATCAGCGGCGCGGCGCCGCACTGCCAGTGGGTCTATGGCGCGAAGACGCGGTACCGGCAGAAGGACGCAGCGTGCACGATCAGCGAGGTCGACGCGCAGGGTTGCACCGTCGAGTTCGCCGAGCCGCAGTGGGCCGTCACGCCCGGGCAGTCAGTCGTCGTTTACGAAAGCCAGGTGTGCCTGGGAGGCGGAATTATCGAATCCAGCGAAAGAATGCGGGATTCGGACCTGAAGGGAGGCCGCTGCCCGCCGGACACGGTGAAGTTTAATGATGAACGATGAATGATGAATGATGAATGCAGACCATGGAACTGCCTACTCGTTCCGCATTCATCGTTCCGCGTTCCGCATTATGTTGTCGGCGGCGCCGTGTCCTTGAACGACGGGCGTTGCGCGAGCTTCTCGGCGAGCTTGGCGAGATTCGGGTAGGTTTTGCGCCAGTTGAGTTCCGGCAGGCGCAGGTCGAGATAGCCCAGGCAGCAGCCGACCGCAATATCCGAAAGATTGAAAAACTCGCCGCAGCACCAGTTCTTCCCGCCCAGATCGTCGGACATTGCCTTGAGCGCGAGGTCGATCTTGCCCTGCTGGCGCGCAATCCAGCCTGATGACTGCCGTTCGGCGCGGCGGCGCTTCTCCGTCACGACCGCCACGACGGCATCCGTGCAACCGTCGGCGAGCGCCTCCCAGCGCCTGACCTGGATGCGATGGCGTGTGTCCTCGGGAATCAGCTTCGCCACCGGGCTCGCGCTGTCGAGATACTCGACGATCACGCGCGAATCGAACACCGTCGTGTCATCGTCGATGATCAGCACCGGCACCTTGCCGAGCGGATTGAAGTTCGGCACTTTCGTCTTCGCATCATTGGGCGGGTCGATCACAAACTCGTACTCGATGCGCTTCTCGGCGAGGACGACGCGCGCCTTGCGCGTGTAAGGACTGGCAGGCGTTCCGATCAACTTCATTGTTCGTGAATCCGGCATAAAAAGGGGCGATATTATAGCATCGCGCTGATCACGAAATCGCCACTCCTGAAGAACATGGCACCACGAGCGCACCACCGTGGTGCAACTTGACGCTGGCGCCGGACACGGGGTAGCCTACTGACAGTTTTTCCCTTCGACACCGCGCGGAACATCATGGACACCGTCGCCAAAAAATTCATTCTCTTCACCCAGCCCGGGTGAAGCTCCTGTCTTAGAGCGAAAGAGTTTCTTTCGAAAAAAAATATCGACTTCGTTGCGGTCGACGTGCTCAATGATCCGGGCGGCCGCGAGCAATTGCAGAAGCTCGGCACGCGCAAGGTGCCGGTGGTGGCGCGCGGCGATCGCTATGTCTTCGGCCAGAACCTCGAGGATGTCGCCGAGTTCGTCGGCCTGGGGAGCACTGGACACGCCCGGCTGCCACCCGGCGAACTGGTCAAAAAATGGGTCAATGTGCTGCGCGCGGCACAACGCTACGTGCGGCAGCTTCCGGCCGAACACCTCAACGAGCGGGTGATTCCCAACCGTGACCGCCCGATCCGTCTGCTGAGCCACCATGTGTTCCGCATCGGCGAGGCGTTCATCGAAACTGCAACCCAGGGGACGGAGTACTCCGAGTACCACGCCCAACAGCCGCCCGCGCCCGGCACGATGTTGACCGGCGACGAGATCGTGCGCTACGGCGACAGCGTCATCCCGCGTATCGAGAGATGGTGGAACGATTTCAGCGACAAGTCCGGGAGGCACCAGGTCAAGACCTACTATGGCGAGCAGTCGCTGCACGAACTGCTCGAGCGTTCGACCTGGCACTCGGCGCAACACGCGCGGCAACTGATCGCCGTGCTCGAGCGTTACGGCATCGAGCCCGACGGCCGGCTCACCGCGGACGATCTGGCCGGCTTGCCGTTGCCCGAGCGGCTTTGGGAATAGAGTAAAGCTCGGCAGACGAAAAGCCGCGGACATAGCGCGGCTTTTTTGTTGCGTCTGCAGTTGCCGCAGCCGCCGAACCGGATACCCGGGAAACGCGCGACATTGCGTCGGGCCTGTGCGCTACTGCGGTTTGATCCCGGCGTCCTTGCTTGAGCTTACCCGCCTTGAATAGCATAATCATCCTTAAATACGTTAAACTGGAAAGCCTTCAAACCGTTTTTCCGCCGCTCGATGTTACCGCTGTGCCTCGTCCCTGAACCGGCCGCTCGTCATGCGACAGCCGGCTGTTTTCCGCCATGTTGACTTCGGTTGCCGCCGCGCGTCGCGCGCTGCCTTCGGTCGACCGCTTGCTCCAGAGCGAAGCGGTCGGGATCCTCATCGCCCGATACGGCAGAGCGCTGGTAACGGAAGCGATACGCGACCGGCTCGATTCGCATCGCGGCGAACTCAGCGACGCGCCGCCAGGAGCCATCGCGCCGTTTGACGAGCACGCCTTCGTGGACGCCTGCGCTTGCCTGCTCCAGGTCCGCACGCAACCCTCGCTGAAACCAGTCTTCAACCTGACCGGCACCGTGTTGCACACCAATCTTGGCCGGGCCCCGATGCCGAAAAGCGCTGCCGAAGCGGTGGTGCAGGCGATGACGCACCCGGTCAATCTCGAGTTCGATCTCGGCGGCGGCGCGCGCGGCGAGCGCGACAGCCATGTTGAGCGCTGGCTGACGAAGCTGACCGGCGCTGAGGCCGCGGTCGTCGTCAATAACAACGCGGCCGCGGTGTATCTCACGCTCAATACGCTCGCGCTCAAGAAGGAAGTGTTGGTGTCGCGCGGCGAATTGATCGAAATCGGCGGCGCGTTCCGCATGCCCGACATCATGGCGCGCGCAGGCTGCAAGCTGCACGAAGCGGGCACCACCAACCGCACGCACCTCAAAGACTACACCGCGGCGATTTCGGCGCGCACCGCAGCGATCATGAAAGTGCACACCAGCAACTATGCGATCCAGGGTTTCACCGCCGCGGTGCCTGAGCGCGAGCTTGCGACGCTCGCCCATGAGCATGGCTTGCCGTTCATCGTCGACCTCGGCAGCGGGATGCTGGTGAATCTCGAAGACTACGGCTTGCCGCACGAACCCACGCCACGCGAGGCGATGGCGCACGGCGCCGATCTCGTCACCTTCAGCGGCGACAAGCTGCTCGGTGGCCCCCAGGCCGGATTGATCGTCGGCAAGAAGGAACTCATCGCGCGCATCAGGAAAAATCCCATGAAGCGCGCGCTGAGGGTCGACAAGATGACGCTCGGCGCGCTGGAAGCGGTGCTGCGGCTCTACGCCGACCCCGAGCGACTGGTCCAGGAGCTGCCGACGCTTAGACTGCTCACGCGGCCGCTCGCCGACATCGAGGCGCAGGCGCAGCGAGTGCTGCCTGCGATGAGCGCTGCGCTGGGCACCCGGGCGGAGGCCGGAATCATCGCCTGCAGCAGCCAGATCGGCAGCGGCTCGCTGCCGGTTGATTCCCTGCCGAGCGCGGGCATCGCGGTCAGCGCCGGCGCCAAGCGCAGGGGTTCGTTTGCCGACAGGATCGCCGCCGCATTCCGCGCCCTGCCCGTGCCGGTCATCGGCCGCATCAAGGACGGCGCGTTCATCATGGACCTGCGCTGTCTCGAGCACGAGGACGAGTTCGTGGCACAGCTGGCGCATTTGAAAATCGACGAAAAGCCGAACCACAAAGGACACTAAGGACACAAAGGAAGGTCAGACGAACAATCTTATGAAAACCTTCGTGTCCTTTGTGTCCTTCGTGATTAAAGATTTTTAGAGGTCTACAGTGATCGTCGCTACCGCAGGACACATCGACCACGGCAAGACGCTGCTGGTTAAAACGCTCACCGGCGTCGACACCGACCGCCTGCCGGAGGAAAAAGCGCGCGGCATTTCGATCGACCTCGGCTTCGCCTACCTGCCGCTCGCCGACGGCGGACTGATCGGATTCGTCGACGTGCCGGGGCACGAGCGCTTCGTCCGCAACATGCTCGCGGGCGTGTGCGGCATCGACTTTGCGCTGCTGGTGGTGGCGGCCGACGACGGCGTGATGCCGCAGACGGTCGAGCACCTCCATATCCTCGATCTCTTGAACGTGGCGCGCGGCGCCGCGGTGATCTCGAAAATCGATCGCATCGATGAGGCGCGCGTGCGCCAGGTCGCCGACAACGTCAAGGCGCTGCTCGGCCCGACCAGGCTCGCGGCAATCCCGGTGCTGCCGGTTTCCGCCGTGAGCGGGGCGGGCATTGAGGAACTGCAACAACTGCTGGCACGGGAAGCGGCGGCGCTGACTGCGCGGCGGTCCTCCGGACAGCGTTTCCGGCTCGCCATCGACCGCGCCTTCACCGTCGCGGGAAGCGGCACTGTTGTAACCGGCACGGTATTCAACGGGGCGGTGAAATCCGGCGACAAGCTGATGATCTCTCCCGCCGGCATACCGGTACGGGTGCGCGGCATCCAGATCCAGGGCAAGGCCGCGGAAGGGGCGCAGGCCGGGCAGCGCTGCGCGCTCAACCTGGGCGGCACGGACCTCGACGCGGTGCGCCGCGGCGACTGGGTGCTTGACGAAGCGCTTCACCACCCGACACAGCGCATCGATGCCCGCGTCACGGTGCTCGCCGCCGAGCCGCAACCGCTCAGGCACTGGACGCCGGCGCACCTGCATCTCGCCACCGCCGATGTCACCGCACGCGTGGCGATCCGGCGCGGGGAAGGGGTCGCCCCGGGCGCATCGGCGGTCGTGCAACTCATTCTCGACAAACCCATCGGCGCGCTCCACGGCGACCGCTTCATCCTGCGCGATCAGTCGGCGAGCCGCACGCTGGGCGGCGGCACCGTGCTCGATCCGTTCGCGCGCGCTGCGCGTCGCGGCAGCGCCGCGCGGCTGGCCGAGCTCGCCGCGCTGGAGGAGCCCTCACCCGCGGCAGCCCTCGCCGCGCTCAGCAGAATTTCCACCTCCGGCGTCGATCTCGGCCGTTTCGAGAAAACCTTCAACCTCACCTCCGAATATGCGGCCGAGCTTTATGGCGCGGGGAACATCGTTGCTGTCGGCAAGGAAAGCCGCACCGGCATCTCACGCGCATTACATGCCGAGCTGCGCGAGAAAGTGGTTGCAAACCTCGCAGCGTTCCACCGCCAGATGCCGCAGGCGCTGGGCAAGGAAATCGAAGCGCTGCGTGGCGAACTCGCGCCCCAGCTTGCCGCGGCGGTGTTCGCAGCGCTGCTGCGGGAACTGGCCGATGAGCGCAAACTGGAGGCAAGCGGGTCCGTTGCGCGCCTGCCTGGACACAACGCGACGTCCAACCCGGCAGACGAGAAGCTGTGGCAAACGATCCGCCCGGCGCTCGAAGCGAGCGGATTCGCGCCACCGCCGCTGCGCGATCTCGCCGCGAGCCTCAATCTCAAGGAACCCATCGTCAAGGACTTCCTGCATCGCAAGGCCAAAGGCGGCGAAGTCATGAAAGTGACCGCCGACCGTTTTTATCCACGTGCGACGCTGGCGTCACTTGCCGCAATCGCACAGGCCACCGCGCGCGGCAGCCCGAACGGGCAGTTCACTGCCGCGCAGTACCGCGATGCGACCGGCGTCGGCAGAGGCCTCGCGATCGAGATTCTCGAATTCCTCGATACGCTCGCCATCACCCAGCGCATCGGCGATGCGCGCAAGATGCGCAAGGATTTCGTGCCGCTGCTGGGTGCGGCGGTGGTTCCAGCAAAACATACCACTGCAGGAAAGACAGTTCCCGCGTCCGCGCCGCCGTCGAAACCGCGGCCGGCGCAACACTTGAAACGTTGACCAGGAGAACTAGTGGCTCAGAATACTTACGATGTGCTCATCATCGGCGAAGGCGTGAGCGGTCTCACCGCCGCTCATGCGCTTGCACAGAACGGTCTCCGAGTCGCGACCCTCGAAGCGCAGCTCTTCGGCGGGCTGGTGATCAATGTGAACGAACTTGACCCGGGGCCCGAAGCACGCACGGTATCGGGCGCCGAGTTCGCATCCGAACTGATGCAGGCCAATGCCGATCTGGGAGTGGCCAGCATTCAGGAAGCGGTGACGGCGCTAGAAATCGACGGCGGATTGAAGCAGGTCGTAACGGGCGCCGCAACCTATCAGGCACGCCACATCGTCCTCGCTTCGGGGGCCAGGCTCAAGAAGCTTGGCGTTCCGGGAGAAGCGGATTTCGAAGGGCGCGGCGTTTCGCAATGCGCCGACTGCGACGGACCCATGTATCAGAACGAAGACGCGGTAGTGGTCGGTGGCGGCGATTCCGCCTTGCAGGAAGCCTTGGTGCTCGCGCGCTTTTGCAGGAAGGTTCATATCGTGCATCGCGGCCGGCAATTTCGCGCACGCGCGCATTTCATCGACCAGGTTGCCGCCAACGGCAGGATCTCCGCCGTCTGGAACGCGGCCGTCGAAGCGATCGCCGGCAACAAGATGGTGGAGCAAGTGCACATCAAACATGCCGATGGACGCGCCGAGGAAATTCCCTGCGCCGGCATATTTGCCTACGTCGGGCTTACGCCGAATTCCGAATTTCTACCCCTGAAAATGAGGCGCGACAATGCGGGCTTCGTGGTGACGCGGGAAACGCTGGAGACCGAACTGCCCCGAGTGTGGGCAGTCGGCGCGCTGCGCAGCGGCTGCGGCGGGCTGCTCAGCGACGCCATTGCGGAAGCCAGGCGCGCGGCGCAGGCGATCAGCGCGCGGCTCACATAGTGGACATAATGCCCGCAAGCGCGCGCCGCGATTTACAATAACGTTATCGACCGTGTGCTCGACGTAGCAGCCGGCAAGTTGGCGTGAGTACACGCAAGCCGGCAGGACAGTTGCAACGGAAGGGAATCGCTCCCGGTGGGGCGGCCGGACTTCAAACCCGGTAGGGGCCGCTGGCGGTCCTGTGTGGGTTCGACTCCCACTCTCTTCCGCCAGTCTAAATCCAACGAAATCCCACAAAGTATGATAACCATAAGATAAATATAAGAAATATATCGAAACATGCTCCTAGGTTGTCCAGCTTGATCCTATTGCATCCGGCCATATATGGGGGTATAAACGGGGGTATAAAATTGACGCACTAAAAATATACCCCCATGCTCACCAATCCGAAATGCAAGAACGCGAAGGCTAAACATAAAGCCTATAAGCTGTTCGATGAGAGGGGGCTATTCCTCCTTATCCACCCCAACGGCTCAAAGTATTGGCGACTAAAGTACCGGGTCAGCGGGAGAGAGAAACTGCTGGCACTCGGTGTCTATCCCGAGGTGTCATTGGGATGCGCGAGAGACAAGCGCGATGAAGCCCGTAAGCTGCAAGGCGCCGGTGTCGACCCGAGCGCAGCAAAGCAGGAGCAGAAGCGGACAAAGCTGCTCGCATCCGCAAACAGCTTCGAGGCAATCTGCCGTGAATGGTTGGAACACATCAGGCACAGGTGGTCAAAAAATCACTCCACCTACACGCTGCGGCGTTTCGAGGCCTACACATTCCCCGAGATCGGCGGTACCCCCATTGCAGAAGTGACCGCCCCCATGCTGCTCGCTATGGCTCGAAAGATCGAGTCACGAGGAACCATCGAAACCACGCACAAGATCATGAACGCCTGCGGGCAAGTTTTTCGCTATGCGATCGCGTCTGGGCGCTGCGAGCGCAACCCGGTCGTCGATCTCAAGGGAGCGATTAAGTCGAAGCCTGCCCCAAAGCACATGAGCGCGCTATCTGAAAAAGAGTTGCCCACATTACTGAGGAAGATTGATAGTTACGCAGCACACGACGGTGGCGAATTGCAAACTCAATTTGCGATGCAGCTTTTGGCGCTCACCTTCGTTCGTACCGGGGAACTGCGCGAAGCGGCATGGGATGAATTTGATCTGGATAAGGCTGAGTGGCGTATTCCGGCGGAGCGGATGAAGATGAAAGCGCCACACACTGTTCCGCTCTCTCGTCAGGCAATTCAAGTCGTCAAGAAGTTGAAAGAGATCAACGGCGGGTTTTCCTTAGTATTTCCGGGCGCAAACCCGAAAAAACCAATGAGCAAGAATACCGCACTGTTCGCGCTGTACCGGATGGGCTACCGAGGCAGGATGACGGGCCATGGCTTCCGGGCTGTGGCTTCAACCATTTTAAATGAGATGGGTTTTGATGCCGATGTGATCGAAAGACAGTTGGCCCATGCGGAACAAAACAAGGTCAGGGCCGCATACCATCGTGCTGAATACCTACCAGAACGCCGCAAGATGATGCAGCAATGGGCGGACTATCTGGACAAGTTGAAGGCTGGGGCGGAAGTGATACCACTACGCGGTAATGCGACATAACGGTGTGCCGCCGTGCTCTGGTACCCGGTCACGCTGGTATCTCACATAAAGGCGTAAAGGGGCGGTTCATGTCAAAGGGTTTAAGCGAGGATCTGGCGTGGACAGTCGGCTGGCATCGTGCTCAAAAACTTGCACAAAAGACGCTTTCAGGGATAGTGCTGCTGGATGCTGGCCGTAAGTATCCGAATGCGAGATTCAGGGCGTTCCAGGCATCGGCCAAGATTTGGGAGAGGCTTTGCAGCAGGGAACTGAGAACCGAGGATGAAGTAAAGGACGCTGCCAAGAAAATTGGCATGATTTTCGAAAAAGGCAATCAGCGGATGATAGCCAAAGGGAAAAGTCCGATTCAGTTCAACCAATATCAGAAGAAAAGCAAAAGCCGAAGAGTATATACGGAGCTTGAATGGATGGCCGACATTTGCCATCTTGCTGACGGTGAAACAGGGCCTTACAAAGAGACGCTTAAAGAGCTCGACCTTGCAAGCTGGAAACCCTGGGAGGTCATGTATGTCACCGGATTGAGGGCGATTGACGATGCAGCCCGGGCAATTGTTGCCGGCGACCCGGAGTTGGCAATGTCTTTAGTCTACGACGCATTGAACGAGATGTATATGTGCGATGTTTTCGCCAACGGGAACGAGCGCAATAAGGAATACGACTCGAGGTTAGCCAGGATTTACGGTCTGAAGGGGCGTGATTTCGCTGTAACGGAAAAGGTTAACGAAAAGGTGGGGGAAGCGGTAAAAGCGGCTGTTAAAAACGACAGAATAGATCTGGCGAAGACTGCCGCAAGTAAGAAACATGAGAAAAACACGGAAATGCGCCGGCTTGTGATCGAGCGGTGGAAAAAGGAAAAAGCAAGCTACAAGAAAAACAAATCAGACTTTGCCCGCCACTACTCACGCCTGCTATTACAGAAAAACGAATTCGAAGTTAAAGCCAGCACGATAGCGACGCGCTGGCTTCGCGGTTTGTAGACCTGTGACGTGCGCGCATATCGTATGATCTGCACGCACGTCATATATCGGAACAGGAGGAATTGCGATTTACTCGACACCATGTTCAATTACGGCCGTCCTTGGCCGATGGAGTTCGAGAAATGGCAGACAATCTTCCTCAAACCGGCTTTCTTCGCCAGCGGCAAATCCTCGGCGATCCCAAGGCGCAGCCGCCGATCCCGGCAATCATTCCTGTCGGCAAATCGACGTGGTGGGCCGGCGTTAAATCCGGGCGCTTTCCCCAGCCCGTAAAACTCGGCCCGCGCACCACCGCCTGGCGCGTAGAAGATATCCGCCGGCTGTGCGAAGGTGCGAAATGACCGCCGACGCGTTGCTTTCGCACCTTGAAGGCATCAAGCGCACCGGGCTGGGCCGGTGGTTGGCGCGATGTCCCGCGCATCCTGACCGGCACCCGTCACTGGCTATTCGCGAACTCCCCGATGGCCGGATTCTGGTCCACGACTTCGCAGGCTGCGCTGTCGAATCCGTATTGTCTGCGGTTGGCCTGAGCTTCGCCGATTTACACCCGCACCGCGCAATCGCTCAGGGTTGCAAGTCTGAACGCCGTCCCTTTCCTGCGGTTGACGTGCTGCGGGCCATCGGGTTTGAAGCAACGCTGGTTTGCCTCGCGGCGGCACACTTGTCGCGCGGTGGCACTTTGACCGAACAGGACCGCGCACGGTTGCTGGTCGCGCATTCGCGCATCAGCGCGGCACTGGAGGAAACCGGCCATGTCTGACACGTCAATAGAACGCGGCCAGGCAGCACTGGACGCATTGGCGGCAGGCGAGATGATTCAGGACGTTGTTAAGCGCTTGGCGTTGCTTGACTGCCTCGAATACGAGAAGTTGCGCGACACGGAAGCCCAGCGCCTGGGCGTGCGCGTTGGCGTGCTCGACAAGGAAGTCAGCAAAGCTCGACACACCGCAATGGACGAAAGCGGTAAGGCAACAATTTTTCCCGCGGTTGAACCGTGGCCGGAACCGGTGGACGGCGCGGCGCTGCTGACTGAGCTGCTCGCCACCCTGCAGCGATACATCGTCTGCGCACGCGATACCGCGGTGGCGGTGTCGTTGTGGTGTGCGTTCACCTGGCTGATCGATCGCGTACAAGTGGCGCCACTGGCCGTCATCACCGCACCGGAAAAGCGCTGCGGCAAGACGCAACTTCTGAATTTCATCGGCAAGGTTTGCCACCGTCCCCTGGTAGCTTCAAATATTTCGCCGGCCGCCGTGTTTCGTGTCATCGAGGCGCACAACCCGACATTGCTGATTGACGAGGCGGATTCGTTTCTCAAGGAAAACGAGGAGCTGCGCGGGGTCATTAATTCCGGGCACACGCGGCAATCGGCCTACGTCATTCGTACAGTAGGCGACGACCACGAACCGCGCCAGTTTTCGACATGGGGCGCGAAGGCCATCTCCAGCATAGGACATTTGGCGGAAACCATCGTGGATCGTGCCATCGTGCTGGAACTGCGGCGCAAGCTGCCCACGGAATCCGTACAACGCCTGCGTCATGCCGAGCCGCAACTGTTTGAACGATTGGCATCGAAGCTGGCGCGATTTGCCGACGATGCGGGCAGATCCATTGAGCGCGCCCGACCGAATTTGCCCTACGCCCTTAACGACCGCGCACAGGATAATTGGGAACCGCTGCTGGCGATTGCAGACCACATTGGCGGCGACTGGCCCGACATTGCAAGGCGCACAGCGCTGCGGATTTCTGGTGCGGAGCGAGAAGCGCAATCGCTGTCCACTGAACTGCTCGTCGACATCCGCAACGTGTTCGACGGTAAGCAGGTCCCCCGGATTAAGACAGCCGATCTTTTGATGGCACTCGCCGAAGATGAAAACAGACCGTGGGCTACCTACAACCGGGGCAAGCCGATGGTGGCGACGCAACTGGCCAAGCGGCTCGCTGAATACGGCATCAAGCCCAGCACGATGCGAATCGATGGCCCCGCGGCAAAAGGTTACTCGCGGGCCGACTTCGACGACACATTCCGCCGATACCTTTCTCCATGCGCAGACACCCCCAGCGCACCCGTAGCGCCGTTACAAATTGCGAAAAGTGTAATACTTTCAAATACTCCAAGCGTTACTGAAAGCCACGCTTGCGGCGACATCGAAAATCCGTCCGTAACACCTAACTTATTGATTGACAATGATTGTTACGGCGCTACGGCTAAAACTGGGGAAGCAGCGAGGAATGCCGTGGAGATTGAGATTTGATGACCCCTGCGACGATCATCCAAAAGGCCCAGGCGGATGGCGTAACGCTGATCTTGTCACCATCGGGCACCATCAAAGCGGCAGGCGAGCGCGAAGCGGTCAATCGATGGTTGCCTATTATCCGCGAGCACAAAAATGAAATAGTGAATGAGCTGCGAGCGGCGAACAATGGCGCGTATGACGCCCCGCCCGATGCAACGGCCGAGACGCGGCGGCAAAGGGTGCTGGCGATGCTGCGGGAAAACCCGACCGCGCGATACGCCATCGTGACCGAGACGGAGAGTGACCCCGACGCGGTTATCGTGACGCTGGCGATCCGTGGGCGCGCAACGTGCGAGCTACAGATTCCGCGCGACCGCTACGATGGGGCGCTACTGCTGGACCTGATTGACCGCCACAGTGCGACGGTGCATTGATGGAACAGGGCTGCACGTTTCTTCGATAGTGCAAGGCCGAATAACGATTACCGACGTCCGTTTTCCCTGAAATCGTACCCCTTGCGTGACGGTTGCTGAGCAGCCAGCGGACCTTGATGGTCATCGCGTCCAGTGGCTGGAATTCGGCCACTGCGGCCGCTGGCGATTTGCCCAAGAGGTGGTCGGTGCTTCGGATTTGAGCGTCCGCTCCCGAACAATTTCAGATATATTGACAGCGGAAACGCCGGACCGAACAACCAGAAGCGTACCTGAAACCCATGTCTAGCCACGACTACGACTACGATCACCGCTTTGTATGCGCCTCGTGTTTTGCGGATGAGGGAATCAAGGGCTTCATCGAAGGCGCAATGAAAAGCAAGGAATGTTCGTTCTGCGGAGTGGCAGCGGATGAGCCGATCGCTGCGCCGTTCAAAGAAGTTGCGAAGCACATCAACGACAGTCTGTATCAGGAATACGATGACGCCGGGAACTGCATGTCCTATGTCAGTGCGGACGGTGGATACCAGGGAGAAACATGGCCGACGTATGAGCTTCTCATGGACGTCATCGCGTTGGAGCTGCCCAGGGATGAGGACGAGTCGTTGTTTAAAGCGCTGGTTGACAGACTCGATGACAACGCGTGGTGCCAGCGCAACCCCTACAGTCTTACCTATGCCCAAGAAACGGAGTTCAGTTGGGGGCGCTTCTGTCAGGTAGTCAAACATCAGCGCCGCTATTTCTTCCGCGACGATGACAAACATGACCGCGAGATTCTTTCCCCAGGAGAGCTGCTCGAAACGATCCTCGACTATGCCGGGAAGATCGGCCTGATCGTTGGCATGGACCGAGGCGTCCTCAAAGTCACCAGGGCACGACTTCAGCGCGATGGGGAGAAATTCGAATCCGCTCTCGATCTCGGACCACCGCCCCAGGCGAAGGCGATCCAGTCAAACAGAATGAGTCCCGCGGGCGTCGTGATGTTCTACGGCAGCGACCAGCCGGAAACGGCGCTGCGTGAAACCGCCCAGTCCCTTGGAGCGGGCACGTATGCCGTGGGGGAGTTTTCCAATGGGCGTGAGATCGTGCTTCTCGACCTGGCAAATCTGCCGGATATCCCCAGCGTGTTTTACGAGATTCCCGATAGCATGGAATACAACCCGCGCCCCGTCTTGCAGTTTCTCCATCATGTGTCGTGGGAAATCTCGCAGCCGGTCGCACGAGACGGTCGCGAGCACATCGAGTACGTGCCCTCGCAGGTCGTGACGGAATTCGTCCGCTCGAGGAGCACGGAAACCGGCAGCATCGACGGCATCCGCTATCCCAGCGCCGTGCATCCGGACAACGCATCATACGTGCTGTTTGCGGATCAGGACAACGTAGCGGTGCCGAACGACAAGCGGCCCGCGTTCAAAGGCGACGACCGCTGGCTGGAACTGGTGGCGCACACCGAGCGTCAAGTCAGCGAGGACGACCTCCGCGGTTGGAAGAACGAGTTCGCCAAGCCGCCGACCGACTTCAGCGACTGAATCTTGGGGCCGGCCTCGATCCAAGGCGAAGCCCCACGGCCGCCCCCGGAGGCGCGGGGCGCCAACCCGAGAGCCGGACGGCGCAAGGCCGCACGCCAAGACAACAAGGAAATTTCGCTGCCGACTGCACAGTGGGGCGTTGCGTGAAGTCTAGTCCTTGTCGGCTGGTACTCGTGGTAGGAGCAAAGCGACGCATCGTCCCACCCACCGCATTCCACTCCAGAGCCATAGAGCGCAGTTCGTTCATGCCGATCCGATCCTATTCCTCACCAAAGCGGAACTTCCGCAAGGCGATAGCTTCCTCCGCACGCTTTTTTTCGGCGTCCCGTTGCCGCTCCAGATCGGCGATATATCGTTTAGCGAACTCCCGTACGCGTTCGTCGGTATCAGTTAGCCATTCCAACACTTCTTGGCGTTTGCGTTCGTATGCTTCGGCCATCCCGAACGCACCGGACACAACCCCTGTCGTCTCCAGCGCAATGCCAACCTCCGTGAGTAGACGGCTATCCGGCGAGGCAGCCTTCACAATCTCCTTGCAAAGCCGGTGAATGAACGGCTCACCGTGATAGGTCCTCAAAATGCCAACAACAAACTGCTGGTTGATTTCGCCACCCTCCCGCAATAACCTCTGCAGTTCACCCTCGAACTCTTCAGAGAAGTTCGGGAAGATGTTCTTCAGCAGTCGTGCGCCACGAAACTCAAAAAGCGATGCGTCGGACTGGAACTGCTCAAACACGCAGCGAATCGCCTTAGCAGGTATGCGCGACAGAGGCTCCTGGAGTTTGTGAAACTCAAATGGGACCGCATCGAACTCGTCCGCACTAATGCCTTGGCGCTCCTGCGACTCCATGGCAATCCGCCTGCAGAAAAGCTGAATCACTTTTTCTGGAGCTCGTTGCGCAATAGGGAATAAGACCTCCTCCGCGTGGTAGTCGATCTTAGGGAGCACAGAGAGATTTTGGAGAACGCGTGCATCGCCCTCCGCATCCATTTCTGCAAGTAGTCGTTGTGCTTCCTTCCTGAACCACGCATCAAAAATCCAGCTCGCGTCTTTCTCCCTGGTCAACACGTCAATAGCTGGCAAGAGAAGCTCATTGACGATGCTTACGCCTGCATCCTGATACCTGGCTACGGCAACGGTCGTGATCTGCCGGATCGTCGGAACATCCTTGATCTCCGCGGCTCTTGCCAGGAGCCGTTTAAGCAACCCAAGATCCAGTTCCTTAGTGGACAAGAACATCTTCGTGGCCGCAAAGAGATGGCGGTCCTCATCAGGACGCGCCTCCGCAATCCATTTCTCTATGAGCGTTCTGGTAGCCTCTCGCTCGGAACCGTCCCAAAGGCTGTACAAGATCGGAATCAGAAAGCGCGCAATCGCATTGACATCCTCGGTGATGAGTTTGAGCGCCAGGTCAGGATGCGCCTTTGCGAATTCAGCGAGGAAATGATAGAAGACCGGAAAGGTCGCAAGGTCATCCGACTCTGTGGTTGCATACAAGAGGATTCTTTCGCGCCACTCTGGATAGGTTTCCGCAGTAATACCTTCCGCAAAGCGCGAAGCTTGTTGCCGCCGCTCCTTCTCCTTGGTTTCGACCTGATCGCCTGATCGCACAAGCGTCGACCAGTCGCCGAATATGCCCTCGAAACCCACGAGGATTCGATAGATTGCGTATTCGTCTCGCGCCGCAAGAGCCTTTTCCACGGCCAGTGCCGCTACCTTGATATCCTCACGATGCGCGTGCACAAAAATCCAGTAACTGTTCGACTCTATCTTCTGGACAATTTGCAGATCTTCAGTCGGGATCAGCTCCAAATAGAACTTAAGCACCTCTCCGGCATCACGAGCGATCATGTCACTGGCCTTGCCCTTGGGAGCCCCTCGATCGTCCGGCCGAGTTGCCGCATTTAGCGCATTGATAACGGCCAACTTATCGCGCTTTGCTACTGCCAACCCATACAGGCGGCGAAGCAAACGAATAGTGCGGATGCGAATATCGGCAACGGACGATTCCGCCGGGGTCGCCCCCTGCGAAAGGGTCATCGATGCGGACGACCACTTTGTGCCTTCCATTGTTGGAGACAAGAGTCCGCCGAGCAGGCGCAGAGTTGGCTCCTTGTACGCCTTCAGCACCGAGTCATCGAAGGATTCGAGCACGTCAATGATCTGGCCTTGCGGAGTCGCACCGATCCCGCCCTTGCGATCCTCGCCGTAGAATACGTCCAGGTCATACTTGGCAAGCGCATCAAGGCCGCCAAGGGCCTTCTTGCGAATCTTTTCAACGGAATGGTTGGAGAGCCGCAGGAGGATACGCAAAACAGCCTGAGTTTCGAGGTAGCGAAAGCGAACGAGCAACTCGATCGCCTTGACGATCAACGTTTGAGCATTGCTGTATTTGGCGATGTAGTCGGCGTATGCTTCCTTGGTGTGCGAAAATTTGAGCGTGCGCGTCTCGATTGTTTGTATAAAGTTCTCGATGACACCGATCGAGCGCCCGCTGAATCGATGCCCGATCACGTCCAGGATGGCAAGGCTCTGCTCCAGCGACTCGTATTCGTTGTCGCTTGCGAGTACCTCGACAGCCCGGTCGAATTCCTTCGCCAATGCGGCCTTCGCCACCTGGGTCGTGGACTGGGCTAATCGGGTCAGCACTTTGAGACGCGCGTTAATGTCCATCGACATCCGCTCCCTTCTCAAGCAAGGCGATGATCTCGGCCTCGACGATGGGTGCCACGGCTTCTCCGATCGTGCGATCCACCACCAGATAGTGATTTCCGATATCGCGGACAAACCCTGCCAGGACGAGACGCTCGACAACGTTCTTGGCAACATCCGTGGGAATTTGCGCTTGATACAGGAGAAGGAACAATTGCTCCTTGCTCGGATTGGCGAGGTACGCGACGTAAGCCAGGATCTTCAGTTCCAATTCGTCGAAGCGTTTTCGAGCCTCGGCCAGCCGCTTGGCCACTTCCTGAACATCGGCCGCCGCTAGCGCGAGGCCGGCCTGAATCTGTCCTGCTTCAGTTGCTTGAGGAACAGGGGCTACAAACGCCGCGGCAATCCCCTCGGGCGCCTCGGTGCCAGTGTCTGTGAGGTCTTGCGCCTCAAGCGCGGCAAGATCCAAAATAGGATTTGCCTCTTGCAAGTCGCGCACTAGATTTTCGATGCCTCGATAGCCGACAATCTGGATTCCGCGCGCCTGCGCCTCGTCGACTAGGTCTTGCGCGAGCTGATGCCCGCTAAAAAACGCCTTGTCGTGAGAAACAAACCGGACTTCGGAGCCAGCCTGCAATCGAAGCACGCTCTCCCAGATCAAGCAATCCTTGTAGCCGTGATCAGTTTTTGAAGTCGGTCGCTGTTTCGCTACTGAGCGCCTGCCGGCCGCTTCAAGAATTTCGGGGCTCAAAGGGGAAATCTGCGTGATGTCGCCAAGAGTACGAAGGCGATCGACCGCTCCTTGCTCGATCAAGTCGTTGGCAGGCAACGGTTGGCTTCTGAAACCAATAAGGGTCTCCAGAACACTCAGCGCGGGAACGACCTTTACGCGTTGTTCCTCCGCCGCCTCCAGGGTTTGCTCGATGTACTCCGTTTGCAGGATTTCTGGGATCAACAAGCGGCCATTGATGGCTCTCAGAAGACGCACGAGCGCCGGTCCGCCCTTCTTGCGAAGAAGGTGCGTTTCCCGAACAAAGACATTTGTGTCACAAACGACAATGATGCCCATGGGCTGCTTCGGATGCCTCAGTAACAGAATTATGCAAGTAAACGGTACTTTGCACTAACTCAATATTCTTAACATATCATTCATCTGGCGCGTGTGACATCCGCGCCGCCGGCATCGGCACCTGCCGCCAGCGACGGAGCACCGCGAGCGGCGTCACCTCCAATCAATTTACCGAGTGACTGCAGCCGGGAAACATAGATGACGCGTTCGGGTCGAGAGTGTGAGTTCGGGTAATCCAGGAGCGGACGCTCGCGTGAGCGGTGCAATTCTGCGGCCTAGCAAAGCGCGAACGGCCGCAATGGCCGGATTCTGTTGAAAAACTCGATCCGCTTAGGCTTGGCCACGCCTGGGTGAATTTTCGGCTTCTCAGGAACGCGTAGGATCGACGCTAGCGGACTTGGGAATGGTGCGAGCACAACCAAACTTCGATGCATCTCGCCGTAAACGGAGTTTTTCAACAGAATCGCCGAACAGCGGGCCTTGGAGCAATTTTCTCCACTGACTCATCGTCGGCCGAAGCAGCCGGTGGCACTTCGATCCGTCAATGTCAGCAATGCAAATCGAAACCTGACGTTGGTCCGGATAGCGAAGCCGAACGGCTGCTTAAGCGTGTTGCTTTCGGCAGGACTCCGCCAAAGCGGACGGACCTGACTCGCCAACAATTGCCTTTGCGGTGACAATGGCGCCTCGGCACACCGTTCCGAGTGCTTTGGGGACATGAGCGATGAAGAAACTGCTTGACGGCGCTTATCAGCTGCCTGATCCGCTGTATGGCTTCATCGAGGTCGATGACGACATTCGGACTCACATCTTGGAGGGCGAGGCCCTTGAGGCAGAACGGGGACGCGCCAAGCGTTTATTCAACCTTGGACTGGTCCGGTATCTTTTCCCGAGCGCCTCGCACACAAAATGGGAGCACCATCTTGGCACGCATCATGTGATCGTTGAAGCGCAGAAGCATTCCAAGCTGCTGTCGACTGACGATTTCCAGCTACTGCGCTACCTGAACTTCTTCTCTTGCTTCGGGTATCCGGCGCTTGGCTACGGTGCCGCCGAAGCGATCCTCTTAGCTGCTGAACGCGATGATAAGTATCGAAAAGAGCTTCTGGAGAAGTTTCTTCAGCCCGTCTACGAGATCGCCAACAAATTTGGCGAAAAGCACGAGGAGTACCGTGTTCGTACGCGACCGGAAGACCTGTTGAAGTGGTATCGCTACAAGGCATTGAACGCGTGGTTCGGTGCGTACAAGGTGCTGCTAGTGGAACGGAAGGCAATCCATAAGAACGTCTGGAAGCACAAACTTGTTGCCGCGCTCGTTGGAGATGCATCAAGGGTAAAGAAAGCGTACTTCGAGCTTGCGCGACTGGAGTACCTGCAACGGGATCTTCACTACACGCAGATCGTTACCTTCAAGATTCCGTTGGGGCGCGCACTCGGCGATTACAAAAAGCAGATGCTCGGCGACACCTATGACGATTTACTTGAATCGCTCCGTGCCACGATTACCCGAGACGTCTACACCCACCCTGCATTCCTCACCTTGGAAAGTCTTGCGCGGGAGGCAATCGCGGACGCTCTTGTGTCGGGTGCTGTAACGACAGACGATTTAATTAAAAAGGACGACTACTGGCTTGAGGAGAAGATCGGGGTTTCCAAGCTTGTGCCGTTGGTTGAAAGAGGGCAGGAAATCCTGCGCGAATCGACCCTTTTCGACATGGCGCAGCGGCACGCCGGAGACACAGATTACTCATCTCGCCGCGACATCGCGAAAAGATTGTACGGAGCAGAGCCGCCAGGACAGTTCGGGTATGTAACGTCCGGAACGGTGGAGCAACGATCCTTTTCTACGACCTACAATTCTTTCCGTGCCGTCGATGTCGTCGTCTTTGCTCACTTGAAACCCAAGCTCGGCCACCTTCTGAGAACTCTCAAGGAATTGGCGCTCATCTATGAAAATACCAAGAAAGCCCGAGGAATAAACGTCAATACGCTGCTCCACAAATATGCGCGCCAGCTAATCGAATATGGATTTGGGCAGCAGCTGACAATCAACTATGACGGACTGTTCCAGGAATTCCAGCGACGGTACAAGGATGCCGGAATTGCTCCCAAGTTGAAGGAGTACCTGGAGCGAGTCAAGCGCGACTTCGGGCCATCTCATCAGATCGTTGCTTCCCATGATGCGAGTAAGCCGGCCATTTTCCATGGCCGAAGGCTCGCGTTTCTTCTGGAGTACATCGCGTACGCCGGGGCCGGCATTGACCCGGCGAAAGAGCTACTCAGCATTGCCAAGGAACTCCTGCTGAGCCTTGGGCCAGCCGGCAATAATTGGGAAGGGGAAAGGTTGGAATACCTTGCCCACCTTTATCTTATGGAGCGATACCCCCCGACGACACATGTGGTTTGTCCGAGGGTTGCTCTGCTAAACGCACAAGGGGCAGCGACCGACGAGGTGGACTTTATCGTACTCGACTACGCAGGTGGCGAGCCGCACATATTGCTCGTGGAGTGCACTGTCAGCGACGGGGAAGCCAAAGCTCGGGACGACGCTGCGAAAGTCCAGAAGCTGGCGGCGCGCCTCGCGACGAAGTTCGAGGACGCTATGATTAAGACGCTGCTCATAGGAAGCGGCATGGCGGCTATTAAAGAAGACAAGATCTGCGATGACTACATGGAAGCGAAAGACATTGGGCTCGTGAATGCAAAAGCATCCGTGGAAGAGACAAGCCCGACCGCTGCTCAAGGGTCAGGTATCCTCCAGCGTGGCTCGTGATTCTGCATATGGATCCCAGCCTTGGTCCTCCATGCCGAGCGCTCTTAAAAGGGATGCGAAATACCTGATGATGTCGTTGCTAACGGGGTCCGCGGGGATATATATCAGTTTGAATAATTCAATATATTCGTCCCGCTTCTTGTCGTAGGCTGTTTTCGTTTCAGCTGACATTAGAGTCCGCCTATCAATAGTTGGGCTCATTGCAAACTAACTCAATGATTCCACAATTTGCCCCTCTTCGTCCGTCAGAAAACTGGCCCAAAGCACGAAATACCTTCTACGTTCGGTTGCTAGCTAGCGTATGCTTATTGCCCTTCGCTAGAGGTATTCAGCATGTCGATGGCTTCCGGCTATCCGCCCGATGAAACGAAAGTGTGGCGATACATGAGCTATGCCCGTTTTGTCTGGTTGCTCCAGAAAAAGCAGCTCTGGCTATCGCGAGTAGATTGTCTCGGCGATCCGTGGGAACTTACTTTGGCAGGAGACCAATTGAACCACGTCATCTCTACTGCTCCTATCTCGCCAGTGGGTGAACTGCCACGAGAGCTGCCGAGACTACGATCCGAAAGGGTTATCAAAGAATGGCGCCAAAAGACCTATGTTAGCTGCTGGAGCGCACAGGAACACGAATCACACGCCTTGTGGCGCATATACTGTCCCAATTCAGAAGGGGTCGCGATCCAGACAACACTTGCCAAACTTCATTTCTCAGCCGGCGATTTACCGACTTTTCAAGTCCAATACGTGACGCCAGGAAGTAGTAAGAAGACACCAACGCTTGCTGATCTTGCAACGTCAAAACGTCCCATGTTCGCGTATGAACATGAGGTTCGAATCCTCCACGTTTGTGATGACGATGCCCCTACTTTTCCGGCTGGTTTCGGACAACCGTGGAACCCTGAGCAATATGTTGAATCAATCTGGGTTCATCCAGAGGCAGACCAAGCGTTCATGGACACCGTAACCGCCACTGTAGCCACCTATGCGCCTACCTTGAACGAGAAAGTTGCATGGTCTGCAATGAATGCGAAACCACCCTTCTAGTAGACCAACTCCCCATCACCCAGCGTTGTGCTGGTAACTTCGCCCTACTCGTCAATGCCGATAGAATAAGTCGTATGCCCAGACGGCCCAATGATATGAGCAAACCCGACCCTTTCATCGCCGTGGTTGCACGTCCTTTCCGCGTCGCCTTCCTCATCGAAGACGGAGATGGTGCTCATGATTGGCTGGACGCGGCCTTTAACGACTCATTTGGAAGACATGGTGGGCGTCAATCTTTGGTCGTGCCGATCATTCAAGGTGCAATCCCCCCGCTCTACGTCGACTGGCTAAAGGCTTACGATCCAGACGTCGTCTGGCTCATAAGCACGAACAACGAAGAACTCGCGGCCATCTTGCAACGGCATTGCTCGCCGATTCATATGCGCGGGCTAAAGCGCCAACTTACCGCAGAGGACCGGCGGCCCCCGAGGTTAGATATGCGCACGCCAGCGTTGACCGCCTTGTCTTGGCTTCCATTTCTGCGAGTCGTGTCTGGTGGATTCCGCGCCCGTCCTGAGTCGATCCTCGATTGTTATCCGCAGTGGAAGGATGATGGGCTTGTCACGGACAATTTCGGAACCCTGTATCACTCCTTCAGCCGCTTCCCACTTCATAGGGAGATGGCCGACATCGTAAAGCCGCTCATGTTGACTCCTGCGGATGCGCCGGAAGATCGCTGGCGATGGCAAATCAAGGCCGATGAGGTGACCGACGGCTACGCGGCCCTGGAACCGCTAGTGAAATCCGGCAGACTTGTGACGTTGGGTTACCTGTCCAACATTCACTCGCAGCACATGAGGGTGAGGAACCACCGATGGGCGGATAGCTTTTGCATGGTCCTAGGCGACTCCTTCACTGACCGGGTCTCATGTTGGAACGCGGGTCTACTGTTCGACGACGCTGACCAGCAGATCTATAAGACCTTGAGGCTTCCCACCTCTGTCATCAGCGATGCATCCCGGATCGAGCGCGTTCAAAAGTTCATCAACGGAAACAACTGGATCAACCGATACGGTGGTGGACCAGGGAGGGTAACCGTACGTTCGTCATCATTGACGGACGATCAACTGAAGGCGTTTGTCGCTCAGATCGGTGGCAAGGGCAGTTGGTGCAGCTACGAGGTAAAAACGATTCAGTCCATCGAAGAGTGCTGCCCTCCGACGCCTGATAGAGACCGGCTGTCCGCATGGTTGCCGCGGCAGCGCGACGATGACGCAGCCGTTCAAGTTCCGCTTCGCCACCGAACCGAGTCTGTCGCGGTTCCCCGTCCATTCCACTTGCAGCACGCCAATACCGCTCACCCGATGTGCTCCGAAGGGGAGTGGATTGCACAGTGTCTTATCGATCGGACCAACGACAACGGGAGGTACGCCAATATTCGTGGCGGTTGGTGGATCCCGAGGCGTGGCCAACTCTGTCGGTTGTTCCTTTCCAATTCCACAGAGGGACGCATAACGGCTGGCGGGCAGTTGGCCATTCCGGTCCACATGAAAAGTGACCGGATCGTGATCACCGAGCCCAGCGATGAAGACTTCTTCCACTATATCCTTCATCAGCCGGATGCGTACAACTACGGTGACATTCGCTCCGTTGAAAGGGTAACGACCCCCTATAGGTATTCACAGCCATCGGACAAGGGGCGGTACTTGAAGGGCGTGCTAGGCATGTTCGGATCGATTGATCGTGCCTATGAAGTCCTGATGCATGGCTTCTGGCGGAAGCAGTTCGCGCGCTTTGCCAGCCCGGCGGATGATCAGATTCCGCAGATCACCCGGACGCTCCAGAAACGCTTTGTCCCGCAGGCCGGCGAGTATGTATTCAAAACTCCGGAACAGTGGGAAAAGCTCGCCCGAACGTTTCTGAGCCAGGCAATGAACGTACGACAGCCGAAACACACGGTGAAGCTCCGAGCGTTACAGGAAGACTGGAAGGGAGACTTGGCTCGCGCGATTGACACGGACAAAAACCTGCACGATCGGCGCGAGAAGATATTGGCCGAGGCGAATGAAGAACTCGCGCGTTCGCTACAGACGTTATGTCACGAGGGCGCGTTTCACCAAGGCCATAGTTGGTCGTGCCGGCAGTGCGGCTACAAGAATTGGACGGCGCTCGAAGCTCTGAAGATGACCGTTGAATGCCAAGTCTGCCAAGAACCCCGGCAGTTGCCAATAGACATGGAATTCGACTTCCGGATGAACGAATTCCTCGCTACATGCCTGCGCGAGCATGACACCTTGAGCGTCGTTTGGGCCTTAGGAAAGTTGAGCCGACGGCCAGACCGCGAGTTGATATTCGTGCCCCAGACGGCCTTGTACAGGAAATACCCGGAAGAACAGAACAACGCTGCCGATCGCGAGCTCGACCTGCTGTGCGTGTTAAACGGCAAGCTGGTCTTCGGCGAGGTAAAGGCATCGTTGTCTGAGATTGACAAGGATGAGATCGATAACCTCGTCGCCCTGGCACGAGAGTATCAGCCGGACATCGTCGTCATTGGCGCAATGGTAGGCGAGCAAGCCAAGCTAAACACCAGACTCGATCAGGTGAGGGCGCAGCTCGGAAGCGACGTGGCGATCGAGGGTCTACTCGGCCGGAGTGGGGAAAAACTTGAATTCTACCTGCCGTAGGAACTATTGGGGCCGGGCTGGTTTTGCGAACGTCTGCTGAAGCTCGGAAGTATGCATTCGTCGTATTGGAAAGCTGCCATTCGACCTAAATTCGTGTGCAATGGCGGGTGACGGGTCTACACCGGCCATCTATGTCGCGCGGTGCCAACGGCAGCATTGGCCGAGGAGTGGACGACGGCAGGAAACCGGTGCGGCAGCATTTCGGCCGTGACCATCAGCACTGCGACCCGTCAATGCAGCAATGCAAATCGAAACCTGACATTGGTCTGGATAGACGAGCCGAACGGCTGTCGCTACGGGGGTTAGCTGCTTCAGCGAGAGCATGACGCAGGGTACACTGCTTTAGCGAATTCCTTTCGGCAGGACGACGAACCAATATCGGGGAGCGTGAACAATGACGAGAACGTCGCCCGCGAGATCTCCCGCGTTCTCCAAAAGCAACGCCCGTTAGGCTGCGCGTGCTCGATCCTCAGCGTTTGCGCACCTTGGCACCGCGTTCTTTTCGCGGTGCTCTTGGCATCATCTGGATAACTTTAACACATCGCCCATCCTTCGCGGTTGGTTCCGAAGAGGCGGCCCTCTTTCACTCCCTCGCCACCACGGTGTCGTAGAGCCCGTAGTGGGTCAGGCCCTCGTGGCTCTCGATGCCCGTATAGCGGAGCGACGCGTCTTCGTAGCGCCGGAAGGCGAATACGGCCTGATTCATATGCTCAGTGTTGAACACCTTGAGCCGCACAAGCAGGTGGAAATCTTTTACCGTCAGACCGGTCACGGTCTGAAACAAGTCAGGTTCAATCTTGGTGATGACATCCTGTAGCGTGTTCTCCCGGAAGTCGGTCAGATACATGAATGCCGGGATGCGCGTGGCGAACTTGATGAGCTTTTCCTGCACCAGCTTGCGCTTGGACTTGTATTCCTTCTCCTCGTCCGTGAGCTGCTTTTTCTCTTTTGCCGACAAGTCCTTGTCCTTCGCCTTGTCCTTCAGATCCTTCACCATCTCGCTTTTGTTGATGATGGTTTCGATGATGTTATCGCCGAGCGAGCGCCAGCCTTCGATGCGCTCCACGGCGGCCATCGCCTCGGGGTTGTCGAGGATGCGGCGCAGGGTGTCGTTGTCCACGTTCACCAGCATGGCCGATTCCCACTTGCGCGCGAGCAACGTGGCCGAGGTTCCCGCCATCGCGATGTCGAGGATGCCGCCCGCATCAATCTGCGTCATGTTCGCGCCGTCGTAGGCCAGCACCGGCAGGAACGACACGAGGTCTCTCACGGCGTTCTCCGGGTTCGGCTCGCCGGGCGAAAGCCCGATCCCGTATTCGGAAAGCTGCCGCAACGCGCGCGTGGGCGCGAAGTCGAACACGAAACAGACAGGCTTGAGGATTTCCTCCTCGTTCGGGTCGTCGCCGTTGGGGTTCTTGATGGACCACGGCGATTGCACGCGAAACGCCGCCTGAAAGTAGGTCTCCGGCGACTTGAGGTTTCGCAGCATCAGGATGGACGACCACTGCGGCATAGTGATGCCGGTGGTGAGCTTGCCGCACGAGAGCGTGATGGTCTTGGTGTCGAAGCCGCTGCCGATGGCCTTGCGCACGGGCGGCAGCGCGTCCAACCCGATGCCCGCCGAGGCGCCGGCGGCGACGAGCGCATCGTAGTCATGCCAGAAAACGTTTTGCTTCTCAGCGAGCAGGTTCGCCATCGCGTGACAGGCCGCGACGTTGGGCAGGAACCAGAACGAGTGCTGAAGATAGGGCAGCAACCGCACGTCCGAATACGGGAACGGCGGTCGCGTGCCGGTCTTGAGGTATTCCACCGCCTTGGACACATACCCGCCGCGGATGATGTCCAGCCACTTCTGCACGTCGCTCTTGTGCTTGAACTGGGCCAACACCCCCGTGCCTGATGCCTCGAAGAAGGCGTTGAGGTCGAACTCATCGAACTCCCCGGCGCGCGCTATCGCCACCAACTCGTCGGGCATCTGATAGGTGAGCAGCCGCATCTGCGGTAGCGCGCCGTAAGGATTCCACTTGCCGGCGTTCTTCCGCGCGAACTCTTCTTTGGCGCGCTGTTCGTCGGTGTAGGTCCAGTTGAAAATCTGTTCTTCGATGAACTCGCCCGTGGCCAGCGCCTTGAACGGCGTGCCTGAGAGGTAGAGGTAGGCCTTGGTGGTGATGGGCAGGAACTCGGTCTCCTTCTCCGAGAGTTCGCTGAGGTCCTCGTTCAAGTCTGCCAAACCGGCGGCGTATTCGAGTTTGGCCTCCTTCTTGGCGACCGCCTCTTCCTCGCCCTCGAACAATTCCTTTGCCGTGTCGCGCCACGCGCCGAAGTGGTATTCGTCAAAGACGACCAGATCCCACTTCACTTTATGAAGCCAAGTGTTCTTCGGCTTGATGTTCCCCACGTCGTCGCGTCCCAGCAAATCCTGGAAGGAGCCAAAATAGACGAGCGGCTTGCGGGCGGAGACGCGCGTCGGGTCGCTGTCGGAATTGCGGGAGAGGTATTGCCAGCCGTCGAAGTCCGCGTGGGATTCGAGGTCCGTCTGCCACGCATCCTCCACGGCGGGTTTGAAAGTGACCACCAGCACGCGCTTGGCCCCGAGTTTGCGGGCGAGCTGATAACTGGTGAAGGTCTTGCCGAAGCGCATCTTGGCGTTCCAGAGGAAGCGCGGGACGGCGTGCATATCCTCCTTCCAGATGGAGTGGAAATAGGCGTGGGTCTTTTCCACGGCGGCGCGCTGCTCGGCGCGCATGGCGAAGGTCTGGTCGTGTGTGCCAGTGAACCGCTGCCCGGTGCGCAGTTCGGTGAGGACGGTTTTCACGTCCTTGAGCGTGCAGCGCATCCATTCCAATTCGGCGTTCTCGCAGCCCTTCCTGGCGAGGGCGGCGCGCACCTCATGATCCGTGAAAGTCGTGCCGTCGTCGCGCTCGGCGAATTCATCGAGAACGATGGTGTAGTTCTTGATGTTGGCGGTCTTGAGCTGTTCAGCGACGCGCTGCTTCACGTCGCGCGTGGTCTGGCCCACCTTGAGAAGCCCCTTGTGCGCCTTGTCGTCAATCGCGTAGGCGTAGATGCGCGGCCGGGCCTCTGGCCTCGGCGCAAGGATTTCTTCGATAGTCTTACTCATCGTCGCTGTCGTCGAGGTTCATCTCTTTGACCTGAGACTCGATGTGAGCCTGCTCCTTTTTTGTGAGGCCATATTTCGAGTAAAGATCTGCGTCCGTCCAGTTGCGGTTCCACGTCTGCTGGGGAACCCAAGAGTATGTTGAACGAAGTGCGTGCTGGGTAATTTTCCGAAGCGAAACGAGAAAACGAAAGAACCGAGTTGTGGTATAGCTCTGGACACTAGCTGCCGCTTTTTTACTCGCGAACGGCCCCGCAACCAAATACGTCTGTGTGCATACCGAGTCAGGTGGAGCCACGATGGGAGGGCCAAGAACCACCGCAGGGACTGCCCCTCGATCGCCATAAGCCTCTGGGAGAAACACCTTCCATGAATCAATCAAATGAAGGTTCTTTCGGAGGTTGGATCGAGTGGTGTGACAAACCTTGCGGCGTCCACGGTCAGTTAGGTAGAGGGCCACCGAGCCGCGAAACGGTTTCTCCTCATGTTCTGAATAGTTGGTGGCCAGGCCAAATGGCGTGTCGCCGCTCACGAGGTCGCTCATCGAAGGCTCGCCAAGGCGCTGAACCTTTTTTAGAATGGTGACCGCACGCATGTCGCGCACAAAGATGTCGAACTCATCAAGCTTGCGAACGACCGCAGGTTGCTCCTCATCTCCGAGCATGAGCTTGTATTCGCAGTCGCCTTGATGATTCCCGTCCCACAAGAAGTAACCGACGCCGCCCTCGAAATCGACACCCGGGAACGCCGTTGACATTTTCGTGTAGTCAACAAAGTGGCTGATGTGCTTGCCCGTAAGCATCGTCCTTCGGAACTCGTCCATACCACGGCCGCCAGCTAGCCACCTTGACGGGATCACCATAGTCAGGAAGCGCGGGTCGAGCTTCATCGCCTGCTCCACGAATAGGTGATAGATCGAGGAGTCACTCGAACCACCTGCACCACCCGTCATTTGATACGGCGGATTTCCTATGATTACGTCGAACTGCATGTTGCCTCCAAAAATCTCGGCGAGCCGAGTCTTGATGTTGTCAGTGTGTAAAAACGCATAGGCATGGGTTTCTAACTTGTCCTTGCGGTCAAAGATTTCTTTCGGCGCACCGCAATAGCGGCACCTGCCGTCCTTCCAGGTATGCTTCGTGCGCTCGAACCAGATGTTCCCATCGTCGCTGGTGAAAGATTTGGCGATGGAATGTTTGCCCGTGGCGTGCTTGGAGCAATACACGCTGCGCCGTGCGAGCAGGCTGGTGATTTGCGTGATGCCGATGCCGAACACCTGCTTCGTCAGGATGTGATTTACCCGCTGTCCCAGTTCCGGAATCTCCTGCTCCAGCCCCTTGGTGAGGCGGCTGGTGATCTCGCGGAGAAACACGCCGGATTTCGCGCAGGGATCCAGGAACTTCACCGTTTTGTCAGCCCAGATGTTGGCGCCACCGTGGTTGGCGGCCCACGCCTCGGCCAGCGTGTCCAGCATCCGGTTCGCAAACTCCGGCGGGGTGAACACCTCGTCGTTGGAGAGGTTCGCGATGCACGTCAGCACGTCCGGGTTGCGGCTGCGCAAGGCAAAGCTGGCTTGGTCGCTCATACGATGACCTCCGGCGCAAGGGCGGCCAGCTCACCCACCGTCATTGGCGGGTAGGTTTTTGCCGGCGTGAAAATTTCGTGTTTGCCAAGGTGGGCGAAGAGCGACCCTTCGGCGCTGAAGGCTGAGGAATGGGTGAGGCTGTCGTAGCGAAAGTCACGCCGCTGGAACCGGCCTTTGCCCAGATAACCCCACTCCGCAAAGGTGATCGGTTGATCATCAACGGTGCGCATCTTCAAGGCATCACCATGAACGAGATTCTCCGAAAGCACGTAGAACCCGGCGCGATATAGATCATCCGACTCCCCTAGATTAAGGTAGTCGGCGAGGATCTCGAGCATATTGGCGCGGCACTCGGTGATGTTATCCGCCAAGAGCTCAATCCCGTAAGCACACATCAGTGCGAGAAGTGCATAGTGCCGCCTTTCAAAATCGGACTTTCCGAACTTGAGTTGGACGGCGGCGAGCTTGCGCTGCAGGATCCGGACGAGGAAATTACCGCTCCCGCATGCCGGCTCCAAGAACCGGGAGTCAATGCGCTCGGACTCGCCCTTGACGAGGTCGAGCATCGCCTCGACCATCCAGGCGGGGGTGAATACCTCCCCGTGGTCGGCGACACGTTGTTTTGACTTGAATGAGCTCATTGAGCGAATGCAATAGTGAGATCAGTGGCCAAGTTTGGATCGTGCGTGCGTTCCGCCGCCAATAGTTCAAGTTTTGGATGTCATATCGATTGGATAATAACACCGGAACGTATGCGTGTAGGCTACTTGCAGCCATAGGCATCGCCCGCCGAGTTGCCCCGCTTGGCGAACTACCTCAATACGGGGCCGGTAGGGCTGAGCTGTTACTGCTGAGAATTCAAACGCCGGTTTCGCGAGAGCACGTTTTGTTCCGGCCGGGAGTAGGTTTTCCTGCCAGATTCGCATTCACCACCAAATTCTTAAGTAACGGCTGCTCACGAACATAAAACGGAAATCAAGATCAAACAGCTCCAAGGACCGCAAAGGCCGACAACCGGTCACTAAGGAGAACCAGGCTGTGAGACCACGGAGGGTCGTTCGCTGGCGTTCGCGGTTCCTGATACCACCCGTTTGGGTTGCTCGTGAAGCGGTCAGTCGCATTTTCCTGAGCTATCGCTCACGAAGGCAAGCTGGGTATCAGCTTTACAACCTTTTATAGGTTTGTCTTAGTCCGAATAAATCCATCGCGATTGCAGGTCGCCCGATCGCACTGTTAACAGTCTACGCTCAGAGAGCGATTACCGACCGCGCCGGAACTTTCAATTCCATTCCATAGTCACAGCGTTAACTGTGAGGCGCGTATTTGATTTGCGTTCTCGCTCGGCAAACCATCGACAGAATATGCCATTGGACTTTGCTGGACGGTATTGAATTTCGTTGGCTGTGTCAGCCCGCCTGATGCCCGTTACCGCATCCCCGGCTCGGGTAGAGCGCCCTTAAAGCCGGGGAGATCTCCTGAAACACCGGCGTAGCCGCAAGGCTTGGAGGTACTCGTAAGGTAAGTTGGAGGCCCCTCGGGGTCCAGTACTGTGCATGACGCAATAGTTGTTTGTGTCTCTGCCGCAGTACATCGTATCGCGCGAGCATATCGATTTGCTACTGCTTGCGCGTCACAGTCGAACGGGTTTTACACACCGTTCAGGATCGGCATCACTGCCGCACGCTTATTGCTGGGTGCGCCAACCATGCGCCCATGCGTAATGCAAGCGGGCAAGTTCGTGCCGATAGATTGCAACGGCCCCACCGTCGCAGGTCCTGCGACAGCGTTCTGCCGTGTTTCTGCGGCAATTCGTCTGCGCCAATGGCGCGCTGTTACTGGCAGCCATGCTGCTAGTGACAGCGCGCACTATCCCTAAAGCATCAAGAAGTTAAGTGGTGTTTTTGGAAGTGACCAGCCTACGTGATGAGCTCTCTGGCGCATCACACCGTACAACCGCGCAATGCGGCTCGTCCACCGGCCCGTTCTTTGACGGGCGTCGTTGATCCTGCGCGCAACCCGCGCACCCCTGAGCCCTGGGTCAATGGTTCAACTCGATGAATCGACTTCCCACAGGAAGCGCCATCGACGCCAAGAGCGGGTGCAGCCGCGGCAAGCAGCAAATGAAACTCTGCACACAACGGGAGTGGTGTCCCGTGTCCCTCGTAGCGCTCGTCTGCTTAGGCAGCCGGGACGGACAGTAACACTAACCTGACTGGCAGCACACACCGGTAGCAGAAACGAAGTTTAGAACGAAGCAGCAACGCCCTAAGAACCGGCATGGAAAGCTAGACCGACATCTTCCGCGCCACCCCCTCGTTGATTAGGGGGTGGCCGAGAGGCCGATCCTTTCCAGGCCGGAATATCGGTCGATTTTGGAAGTGGGCATTGAAACCAGCACGATTGAGGAAACCATGAGAGAACTGAACTACGAATTGAAGCAACTCTGCCTGCGTAACCGCGACGGCAGTTTCGCCACCCAGTATGCGCGCGAGCGAATCCTGACGATGATCGCGAACCAATTGCGCGAGATGGGTTTTAAGGACATGCGGGCCACGAGCTTAAAGCCCAAACACGTCCAGGCGCTGGTGGAACGATGGAAGGCCGAAGGACTTTCTGCCGGAACGATCAAGAACCGGATGACGGAGCTTCGCTGGTGGGCAGAGAAGATCGCCAAGCAGAACGTCATCTTTAAAGACAACGATCAATATGGCATCGCCAAACGGAAATACGTGACCAATGTCAGTAAATCTCGTGATCTCACTGACGGCGATCTGGCGAAGATCACCGACCCCTATACGGCGCTGTCGCTCAGGCTGCAGGCCGCATTCGGGCTGCGGAGAGAGGCATCGATCAAGATCCGGCCGGCGCGGGCTGACAAAGGTGACCGGCTTGCGCTCAAGGCGAGCTGGACCAAGGGTGGACGCGCGAGGGAGATACCGATCCGCAATGCCGAGCAGCGGCAATTACTGGATGAGGCCAAGCAATTTGCGAGGAGAGGAAGCCTGATTCCGAAAACGATGACGTACAAACAACAGATGAACCGATTCAAAGCGCAATGCATGGCGGCCGGCATTCAGCATGTGCATGGCCATCGCCACCAGTATGCGCAGCAGCGCTATCAGGAACTGACCGGCCGGGCGTGCCCGGCGCAGGGAGGGCAGACATGGAAACAGCTTTCTCGTGAGCAAAGGCAAGTCGATCGTGAAGCGCGGCTCACGATCAGTGCGGAGCTTGGTCATTTTCGCATCGACATAGTGGCCCAGTACATAGGAAGATAAAATGAGTCGGACAACGCCGAAACAGGATCGACTTGTCCTCGTAGGTAAGCGTTCAGGGCTATAGTGATTCTTACTGAGCCATGCCCCTGTCGCTTTTGCGCTACTGGAAACGTTTCAAAAAAAGTTGCCAAGCATTTTGAATCGACTGAATTTCCCCCGTTTGAAATATCAACATTTGGACAACGTGCCATATAATTGTCAAAGCTCGAGAAGTAAGCGAAGTCGTTGGGGGTATAAATGGGGGTATAACAACATTTGCTAGGCTCGCAACTCCTTTATTTACAATTAGATGAGACAACAGTTACACTCCCACTCTCTCCGCCAATTTTTTCGCGGGGCCGCGAAAAAATTGAACTGGACGGAGTTTCTGTAAAGCGCCACATAATTTGAGTACGCGTAGAAAGCGGTCGTGACGCCTGATCAGCGGCGCTGGCGGCGGGCGCACAGAATACCAGTCAGAGCCTGAGCTAGGCCCCTACGTTTCCGTTAGGCGCGGCTCGGTCGACCGTTTCGATCACCATGTGGCGCCTCATCTCTTGTGCCCCGTCATGCCATTGTCCGTTCCAGGAGACTCGCACGAGTAGAACCGAGGAGTCACATTCGTTCGACTTCGCCTGCACTGACAATCTGAGACTCGTTGGATCGCGGTGCTGCAGCGCAAAGTTATTCTTAGGCATGACCATCAACGAAAACCGGATTGGAACGCGAAATTCAAGTGCTGGGAATCGCCGAAGTCATGGTTTGACGATCTGATTGCGCGATCTTTACGTCGATTTGATCGCGTTTACGTCATACAGCCATACCGAGAGCAGGAGAAGTGCGCTCCAGCTTGCTGGAATGCAAAGGGCTTTGAGTGCCAGTGTTCATGTATGGGCGCCAACCACGGCTCTCAAAGTCCTTCCGGGAAGTGGCTCGTGATATCTGACACCTTCGCCATACAATGGCATGACCGCCAACTTGCGTGCCGCTTGATTCAGCAGAGGCCCGGAACATGAAGAGAGTCGCAAATGCCTAACTTGCTGCTGCACCCGACCTTGGCAAGCTACGCTCGCTCGGGCGGTTGAGCGCCACGTTAGGTGCTGGAAGAAGAATCGAGTGAGCCCGACTATCTTTAGCGAGAACGGATTCCGGTTCTTTTTCTTCTCACGCGAGGAATCGCGGTTGCACGTGCACGTGCATTGCGCGGACGGGGAAGCAAAGTTCTGGCTTGAGCCCTTGATCGAACTGGCGCAGAATTATGGCTTGAACGACCGCCAGATTCGGGCGGCTGAAGCGTTGATCCGGAAACACGAAGATGACATCCGTGCTGCCTGGCGCAAGCACTTTGGACGTTGAGGTCACGAACGTCTCAACTCACGGCTTCTGGCTGATGCTGGGGGCCGAGGAGTTGTTCGTGCCGTTTTCGGAGTTTCCTTGGTTCAGGGACGCGCCGATTGCAAAACTCACGAACGTCGAACGTCCCCAACCACACCACCTCTACTGGCCTGATCTCGATGTTGATCTGGCCGTCGAATCCATCCGCCACCCCGAGAAATTCCCGCTGGTGGCGCGATCCAGCACCTAACCGCCGGTTCGTGACCGACGCGTTCCGCGCGGCGCAACCGGGACGTTATGTCGCCGGATAGCCCGGCCTTGACATGTCTTATATGGTATAGGCACAATGTGGCATGTGGCGCATCGAGGAGCACCGCCGCGTCGATAAGCAGCTCGCTTCGGCGCCGCGGGAGATCCTCAAGCGGTACGAAAAGTGGAAGGACATCGCCATGCTCTCCGGACCACCGGGGCTTCGTCTGATCAAAGGCTTTAATGACGAAGCCCTGTCCGGAAAGTGGGAGGGCCATCGGTCGTCCCGCCTCGGACTGCAATGGCGGATCATCTACCGCACTGCGCCAGATCAGCAGCTATTTCAGGTGGTTTCGATCACTCCACACGACTATCGGAAGCCGTAAATGAAGCAGTTTCGTCCCGCGAAGAAGCGCATCACCGTCTCGGCGGGGGAATCGGTACGCATCATTCGCGAGTTGCAGGGCCTTAGCCAGAATCAGCTCGCACAGCGCACGGGCATTGCTCAGGCCACTCTTTCGGCGATCGAAAACGACCGCGTCCGCCTGGGCGTGGAGCGCGCAAAGGTGCTCGCGCGAGCCCTCAAGTGCCATCCCGCCGTGCTGGTCTTCCCGGGATGGGAAGATCATCTTCAATCTGCGGCATAACTGTAGCTGCTGCGGACGCGCCGGAAGCGGTGTGCCACCACGAAGCGCCGTTCGCGGCGCGCCGGTGGGCTCCACGTTATGTGCCATTCGCCGATGACAATTGGTTGTGGCAAGATAGCGGTAACTTGGAGGCTTGAGCTATGTCCACGGTTAAGGAAGAACTTACTCGCCTGATTCAAGGTCAGCCAGACGACAGCACGCGCGAGGAAATCGTGCGCGAGCTTGCATTTCATGTGATGGTCGAGCGTGGGCTTGCCGATTCGGACGCGAAGCGAACCATCTCAAACGAGGAGATGGCGCACCGCATCCGCTCATGGCAACAATAGCGTGGACCGAAGAGGCTCAACGCTGGCTCGAAGACATCTTCGAGTACATCGCCGCGGATAATCCCGACGCCGCGGCGCGAACGGTCCAGGGCATTTACGAGCGGGCACAAGTACTCGCCAAGTTCCCCGATATCGGACACCGCTACCATGCCTCGCCGCGGAACGTTCGCGTCCTGCTCTACGGGCATTACCGAATCGCTTACGTGGTCAAGGACGATGGGAACATCGACGTGCTGGGTGTTTTCCACGGTTCGCTAGACATTACGCGGTATCAACTCTGAATGGCACATAACCGCCCGATCCACATCGACGCGATCAAGCACATCGTTGCCCTGCTCGCCCGTGTGATCGGGACACGTTAGATGTCTCCATATCGGTAGCCATACCCAGGTATGGCGACCTGGTCGGAAAAGGGGTAGCATTGCGTAATGGCTACCGCGAAGTTTGACTGGGACCCGAAGAAGGACGAAGAGAATCAAAGCAAACATGGCGTTGGCTTCACGGAGGCTCAAATTGCCTTCACCGACCCGAAGCGCGTCATCGCCGAAGACCAGTCGCACAGCTCGGTGGAAAAGCGACACTACTGCTTTGGGGTGGTAGGTGAAGGTGT
>Ga0156176_1056_pt1 | contig 62466 bp, 49 predicted proteins | sample RifCSPlowO2_12_FD_107829 | JGI IMG/M metagenome (GOLD analysis project Ga0156176, IMG submission 107829) | Betaproteobacteria bacterium RIFCSPLOWO2_12_FULL_62_58
TCTTCGACCGGGGGGTGTTCCCAGATGAAGGGCCCGCGCTTGTCGGCGTGGCAGCTCGTGCAAAGCTCCCGGATCGACTCGCTGTTGACCATGGCGGGCGAGAGCGCGCCGTGCGGGTTGTGGCAGTCGGTGCACTTGATCCTCCCTTCGATGATCGGGTGATGCGAAGGCTTGAGCAATTGCGAGCGGATCTGCTTATGACAGGCGGTACAGGTTTCATACTGCAACTGCCGCACCGTGGTCTCGTACGGGCTGACCGAGGGATTGGGCTTCCTCAGCGCTATGGTCGAGCCTGGCCCCGGCGCGCCGTGCATGGTGTGGCAGTTGTTGCAGGAGACCTCGTTCTTCCGGTGCCTGCCGGAATCCCAGAAGGCGAGGTGGCGGTCGTGCATGTGGCAGGCGCGGCAGGTGTCGCTCTTCGCGTCGGCGGGCACCTTGGGATCGTTGAACCCGAAAATGCCGCCGACCCCCTTGCCGCCGCCCTTCTTGGCGTGCTCGAGGGCGTTTTGGCTGTGGCATGCGAGGCAATCGCCCTGATTGGACGGGCCGCGGAGGTTGCCCTTCTGGCCGTGCTTGGTGGCGAGATAGCTCTCGACGTAGGGGGCGTGACAGGCTTTGCAGATTTCCATCACCTGCTGCTTGCCGGGCGCCTGCTCAGCCGCGAGGGCTACGGTGCCCGCGAGCAATAGCAAGGCGCCTGAAACAATCCCCAGTACCGGGGACCAGTTGAACCGCGACCTATCCGCCATTTCGAGTCTCCCTGATTTGCGCCTCGGCAAAACGTTAACGGCGCAGCCGCCGGGACGGCTGCGTGAAAAATTCATCGTAATGGGAACGGGGGCGAGCCCGAAGAGCTTCGAACTCGCCATCTTGCGACGGGCCGGCTTGCACCCGCTTGAGAACTCGTGCACAACCCTTCTTTCCCCTTATAACTGCACGATGTAACAAATTTGTAACCAAACGTAAGCAAATACTAAGGGTTCGCACTAGTGCTCGTTTGATCCAAGTCAAATAATATGAAGTTATTCCCTATTGTGAAAAAATTCTGTTGCGTAAGCACAACACCACGCTTGCCAGATAGGGCAGCATAAGTGTGTCTTTCACGATTCGGAACGAACCCGAACAAAGAGCTTTTGGCAGCATTTCTTGACCGGCTTCACAGCTTGTCGCGCCGCTTCTGCGTCACCCGGCGGCTTGCAATCCACGTGAAATATGCGGCCGGAGTCTTTGATTTATATCAAGGCTTCAACGCCCCCGGGCCACTAACGATTCCCACCAACAGGGTCCGTAGGAGACGTTCACCCCCGAGTCGATCTCGCTGCCACCGCGGCAACCAGATCAGCGCCGCTCGCGGCGCTGCGCGCCATGCCCGGCGCACCAACAAAAAAGCCGGCCGCAGCCAGCTTTTTGGAGGAGCAATGCGAGTTACTTCGTGGACAGCACGTACTGCAGCGCAGCCTTGAGTTCGGCGTCGGAGGCCGCAGCCTTGGGATGGCCCTTGCCTTCCTTGAGCTTCTCCGCCAGCTTGCCCTCGGCGCCCTTGTCGTCCTTATACTTGGCGGCGATCTCCTTGAGCGATGGGCCCACTTTCTTCTTGTCCATCTCGTGACAGTTGAGACAGCCTTTGGCTTTAGCCACATCCGCCCCCGACTGGGCATAACCCACTCCCGACGCCAAAATTCCCGCTGCCGCCACAACCACCAGTATTGCCTTCATAACGTCTCCTATTACTGGAACCTGTATATGTACCGGATGCCTACGAAAGTCGAATTCTGTTTCGGAACTGCGGTCACCGTGGTCCCGTCGGTAGTCGTCCCATAAGCCCACGGCGTGGGTCCACTGGCCGGGAACATCATCCAGGACCAGTCATCGGTGCTCCATCTTTCGTGAATCAGGTTAACACGCACGTCGGCATTCTTCTGCACGGCATACTCGGCAAACAGCTTGAACCTCAGCAGCTTGTTGGTGATGTTGGGCGTCGGCACTACTGTCAACGTACCTGCGAAGTTGCTCTGGTATCGAGGCCTCCCATCAAGCAGGGTCAAACTCTGCTGATATTCGTTGACGCTGCGAAACGACTCCACATCCCCGCCAACTTTCAGTCTGCCGGAAACCCTGCCGCGCACGCCCAAGCCGAGCGAGTCGCCGGTTTCACTCAGATCGGTACGTTTGTCGGCCTCCGCGACAGCGCCACTATCACGGGCGGGGTTGGCGTTGGCGCCATCCCTTTGGGTTATTTCTCTCGCCGTGGTTTTATCACGCGTATACCAGGCGTGGATCTGCCACGCCGAATTCACCTGATAGCTGGCGTCCACCGCATAGAGGCGGGCGGTGCCATCCTGCAGTCCATACGGTCCGACCATGCCGCTATACTTGTCCTGAGCATCTTCAATCGTAAACTGGAAACCCAGTTTATCCATCGGCGACCAATCCAGCATCGCGCGCCATTTGTCCCGTTTGCGATCCGCTATGTTCAACGGATTGATGGCGTCTTCAAGGGTGTCCCCCGGCAATGTATAGCTGGAGCCATCCCTTTTGCTGTGCAGGTACGCCAAAGATCCATTGACCGTCTCGGACATTGATTTGCGCAACTGGAGACGATAGGTCGTTTCATCCAAACTCGCCCTGAAGGGGACGTACAACGTGCCCATGCCCGGGACCTGACGGTCCTGCGCGTTGTATTCGATGCCGCCCAGGAGACTGTACGCCTGCGGCAGACGATAGGTGGCCTCCAGCTTTCCGACCGCGTTGGTGTACGAGAACGGCGTGTTGTAGACGGTCGGCGTATTCGCTGCGTTGAATACAATGCCCCGCACCGGCGTCTTGTCGGCGAAGTCCCGGTAACGCAGATTGGCCACGATGGAGAGCTTCGGCATCGGTCTTGAGGTAAGTCCGATTTCAAGCAAAGTCGTGTCGAGCCTGCCGTCCAGGTTGGGGGGCGCAAGTGGACTCGCCGTCCCCCCAAAATTGCCCAATCCCTCGTCCTGCGTCACCCGCGAGTACGATGCCTTGAACGTGCCGCGCGTGGTGGGCGTGAAGTTATAACCCCCGTTCAGGAAAAGCTCATGCGATTTGTTGTCCAAGGGCAGGCTGAGGAAGTAAGGCGAAGCGCCGCTAGTAAGGGAAGTGGTTACCATCGAGTTGGCGTTGTCGTACGAGGTCCCGTAATACCCGGCTGACAACTGCAAACGATCGCGGGAGTAGTTCAGGGTGGCTTCAAGCAGGCGTATGGTGCTGTCGATCGGCTCGACCGCAAATTCAGCCGCTCCGCCACGGCCCCAGCCGCGCGTTCCGTCCTTGGTCTCGTTCCTGAAGGAAACGTTAAAGTTGAGGCCGACCCCCAGGTTCTTGAAGAATTTCGCCGTGACGCGATCGCGGGTCGTGCCCAGTTCCACGTTCGCCCCGGTACCGGGCGTGATGCTTGGGGTGGGGACGCGCAGTGTGGTGGTGCCGATACCCTGCACCCCCGTGTTGTAGATGAACGGCTGATCGCGGCTGATGCGGCTGTATTCGAGCGATCCGCCGATGTCGCCCTGGCGCAGCCACTCCCCTTTGATCTCGCGGTTGTCGAGGCCCAGGTTTCGGGCCTTCAGGCCCAACCAAGTACCGGTGGCATCGTCGCGTTTCAAAATGTCGGCATCCAGCAGGCCGTAGGCCCCGCTGTCACGCATGCCGTCGTAGATCCCTCGTTGAGCCCGATCGTTGGACCAGTTCCCGATGCCGATCGAAACCGAATTCTCCGGACCCTCTGCGAGCACGGGGCCGTAAACCGAGAGCAGGGCCGCGGCAAGGGCCGTCACCTTGAAAGTCTGCTTCATCCTCTTGCTCATGACGATCTCCCTTAAATCCGGTTAGCGACGGAACCGCCCGGCCGTCGCGGAATTCTGAGTGCTGTTGCTGCCGTGAATGTTGGTGTGGCAGTTGAGACATCCCCTGCCCACCGTGCCCAGCAACGAAGTGCCCGTCGTTCTGCCGGTCGGCAAGCCAGCCGCCTGTACCGGGTGTCCGCCAGACGCATGGCAATCCTGGCACAGGAAAGGCGGACGCGACTTGAGCAGATTGGCGATCGTCGTGCCGTGCGGCTGGTGGCAAATGGTGCAGTCTTCAGTCACCGGCTGGTGGTTGTGCACGAAGGGTCCGCGCTTCTCCATGTGGCATTGGTAGCAGGTCTCGACAACGCTGCCCCTTTCCATCTGCTTCGGATTGTTTCCATGCACGTTATGACAGTCGGAGCAACTCACCTTGCCTTCCAGGATCGGATGGCGAGAAGGCTTGTTGACCTGAACGCGCTGCTCCTTGTGGCAGGTGAAACAGACTTGGGGCTGCGTGAGCTTGTCGCGCACGTTGTCGTGCGAGGTGTGCACCTGGTGACATGAAGTGCAGGCAACGTCGCGACCGGCATGGACACTCGCCTGCCAGTGCATGCGCCTGGGGTCAGCCTGGTGGCAGTTAAGACAGGTCTTGTTTATCGCGTCCGCCGCGACGCTCTTCGTGCTCAACTTGACCATGCCACCCACCCCCTTGCCGCCGCCAGCCTTGACGTGGGCGGTGCCATCGCCGTGGCAGGTAGAGCACGCGCCGGCGTTGGCCGGGCTCCGCGGATCGGTCTTCGTGCTGTGTTTCGAGGCCGAGTAGCTTTCAAAGGCAACGGCGTGACAATTCTTGCAGACCTCCGGACCCGGGCCCGCCGCTTGCGCTGGCGCCGCGGCAAATCCGGAGCTGATCATGAACGCGCCCGCAAAAACGATGGACGACAGCATCGAAACCAACCCGCCAAATCGTTTCCCTTTCATACTCATATCTCCCAAGCTCACCACTAAACTTCCGCTACATTTCTCTTGTAAAACAATACCCGGCAAAACGTGTGCGCAACATTTGGTTGTTTATTGCTGGGTCGTTATTTTTTTGATGGGTATATCGCGAAATATTTCGTTGAATTTGCATATAAAATATAGATCGATTCCAAGTTGATTCTTTGACGTAGATCAATGCGGAAAATATTAGCCATGCGGCAAATTGTCGCATCGCGACGCAAGCGGTTACCGGCTTGCAAGTTCCCGAAGCAATCGAAAAACGAATGACCCGATTATCAGACCAGCCGAATTTCGAGCAATTTTTGCTTCAGCCCGACAGATACAATCTCAGGCTGCTGGTGCTATTCAGAAATATCGTGATCGCGGCCCAGATCGTTACCATAGCGGTCGTAATCAGCGCCTTCAGAATATCGCTGCCGCTGCTGCCCGTATCGCTATGGATTGGCCTTCTGGTGCTGTTCAATCTCGCGACCTGGCTCCGCCTCAAGTCTCCGCGAGCAGTCACGAAGAGTGAGCTTTTCGGGCAGATGCTTGGCGATATCGCCATTTTTACTGGGCTCTTATACTTCACCGGAGGCGCCACCAATCCCTTCGTTGGCATGTATCTCCTGCCCCTCGCAATCTCAGCCGCAATGCTGCCTTGGGCCTATACCGCGAGCATGATGATCGTTACCTGCGCGTGTTATTTGGTGCTCCTGCCTTTCCATGTGCCATTGGTCCGTGTGGGCGGCGAGCTACCGCATTTCCATCTCTTCCTTACAGGTGGGGCCATTAATTATGCGATCACCGCCGGGCTGATCGCATATTTCGTGTTCAAGGTAACTACCGCTCTGCGAGAAAATGAGCGGCTGTTGGCAAAAGCCAAGGAAAACGAATTGAACAGTGAACGCATCATCGGGTTGGGGGCATTGGCCGCGGGAACAGCGCACGAACTTGGTTCGCCTCTTTCTACCGTGGCCGTGGTCGTCAAGGAATTGCAGCGGGATTATCAGCACCTTCCGGAACTGAGCGAAGGTCTGCGTATCATTTCCGACCAGAGCCGGATATGCAAAGAAGCTTTGTCGCGGTTGACTGCGTCAGCCAATCACGCACAATTAGCGGACGGAAGCAGGCTCTCGCTGGAAAAGTTCCTGGTTGAGATTGTCGAAAAATGTCAGCTCATGCGCCCGGATATCAAGGTCCATCACACTATCGAAGGCAAGCGACCCGCTCCAGAAATTTTCCAGGAACTGGCATTGAGTCAATCGATCATAAACTTGCTCAACAATGCTGCTGATGCCTCACCCCGGCACATAACGATGGAGAGCCGCTGGAACGAACAGGAATTGCAGATTCGGATATCCGACAAGGGAAAAGGCATCTCGCCGGAAGTAGCCGGAATGATGGGCAAAGCGTTTTTCACCACTAAAGCGGCGGGAACAGGAAGCGGTCTCGGCTTACTCTTGACCAATACCATCATCAGCCGCTTGGGAGGCTCGGTAAAATGGTTTAACCTTCCGGAAGGGGGCGCATGCGCGGAAGTCTTGCTCCCATTATCGTCGATCGTTGTACCGTCTTGAGTTTATGGAAGCGGATAACCTACTCCTCACTGACCGCCCCCAGCTGCTGCTGGTAGACGACGACGAGACGCTTTGTTCAGTGCTGTCCGTGGCTCTGGAAAAACGCGGGTTTATGGTTAACGTCGCCCATTCCATCAACGCAGCGCTCGCCACCCTTGCTGGCAACGCTCCGGAATATGCGGTCATTGACCTCAAGATGCCGGACGGTTCAGGGCTCGCGCTCGTCGCCGAATTAAAATCGCTGGATCCCCATACCAAAATCGTAGTATTCACCGGCCACAGCAGCATCGTCACCGCGGTGGAAGCCATCAAGCTTGGCGCTATCTATTACCTGAGCAAGCCAGCCGATGCTGATGACATCATGGCGGCGTTTCAACGCGACGAGGGTGACGTGAACGTTCTGATCGACGACAAACCACCCTCAGTAGAGCGTCTGGAATGGGACCACATCAATCACATACTGATAGCAAACAACGGCAATATTTCAGCCACGGCGCGGGCACTGGGCATGCACCGGCGGACGCTGCAGCGCAAATTGTTCAAGCGTCCGCCCCGGCATTAGCCGTTTGTTGAAAATCGACTTGTCACCTCGGCCAGAAAGCCTGCCCCGTATTCCGATACGGAGTCGGTGTTCAGAGAAAACACGTCAAGTGAATCAACACCTTACGGGATGCCGGCTTCCGGCTTAAAGCATGACGGGAGAGGTTCCGCCCGTAAGACCGAATCCTGCCAGCACAGCGATTTTCAACAAATTGCGGGTCTTGGCGCTCTCGAATCACCCGGCGACTTGTATTCCAGGTGAAACACGCGGCCACGGTCTTTGATTTATATCAAGGCTTCAGGCCCGGCCGGCCCCTAGAGTATCCAGCACGGCGAGGTTAGAACAAGCCGGTGAGGCCGGCGTGCGGGCGGGGCCAGCGCGGAACCTGAATGCAGCGGACGCAAGGATCGGAAATGGATGAGAATCCGAACACGCGCAATAACAGACCGGCGCGAGCCGGCGATAGGGACGCGATGGGACCCGCTGATGGCGGCCGCCCGCAATTCGCATCCAGCCTTCCGACACTGCGCATCGTCGGCAAGGACGGCCCAGGAGTTTGTCGGACTTAGGTCGGACAAACTCCTAATGCAAAACCGCCTGCAGGAAAACGGAAGAAAAAGGCAGTGAGCACCTCATTTTGAACCTGCTCGCGTGCCCATTGGAGGACAAGAGTGGTCGCAAGCGTCGGATTCATTCCCAATCCGCAGGCGGTTTTGCTGTTAGCAGCCTGTCGGACGCCTAAGCCCGACAGGCTGCCAGGCGGTCGCGAAACACGGCAGGCCGGCCGCGTGTTTCTGGTCGGCAGCGGCCCGGGGAATCCCGAACTGCTCACGCTGCGCGCGGCGCGCGTAATGCAGCAGGCCGATGTCGTGCTCTACGACCACCTGGTCGCGCCCGAAATCGTCGAGATGGTGCGGGATGGCGCGCAGCGCATCTATGTCGGCAAGGAGCGCTCCAACCACGCGTTGCCTCAAGAGGAGATCAACCACCTGATGGTTGCGCTCGCGCTGCAGGGCAAATGCGTGCTGCGTCTGAAAGGCGGAGATCCGTTCATCTTCGGGCGCGGGGCCGAGGAGATTGAAACGCTGGCACGCTACGGCATCCCTTTCGAGGTGGTGCCGGGCGTGACTGCCGCCACTGGTGTCGCAGCCTATGCCGGCATTCCCCTCACTCACCGCGATTACGCGCAGGCGTGCGTGTTCGTCACCGGCCATCTCAAGGACGGCACCATGAACCTCGATTGGGAAGCGTTGGCGCGCCCCAATCAGACGGTGGTGGTGTATATGGGGCTGCTCGGACTGCCGCTGCTATGCCAGCAGTTGATCAAGCATGGATCGCCCGCCACCACGCCCGCCGCGGCCGTGCAGCAGGGCACGACGAACAAACAACGGGTGGTCACCGGCACGCTTGAAACGCTGCCGCTCGCCACGTTCAAAGCAGGCATCAAGCCGCCCACGCTCATCATCGTCGGCGAAGTCGTCAAGCTGCGCGAGCAACTCGCGTGGTTCGAGCCGCGGGCCGATTGGGAGACGGCGGCAATCGAGTCACTAATCGATCCGGTCCGCGCCTGACGATCGGGCTGTTTGATGCCGCTAGGAGTTTGTCGGACTTAGGTCGGACAAACTCCTAATGCAAAACCGCCCGCACGAAAACGTAAGAAAAAGGCAGTGAAAACCTTAATGAATGAGAACCAGTCACCGATCACGAGTCACGCTTTTCGATTCCGGTTGAACGGCAGTCTCATCGCCGGTATTCTTGACGGGACCAAAACTGGAAACGAAGGAAGACGCCATGGGCGCCCGGCTTCTGCTGATCAACCCCAAGTTCGCGGAAAGCTTCTGGAGCTTCAAGTGGGCGGTTGACGAGATTCTGCCCGGCAAGCGCGCCATCAATCCGCCGCTGGGGCTGGCCACGCTCGCCGCGCTGTGCCCGCCGCACTGGCAGGTCGAGATCGTGGACGAAAACATCGAACCCGTGCCGCTCGCGCCGCAGGCCGACATCATCGGCGTGTGCGGCATGCAGGCGCAATTCACCCGTCAGCGCGAGTTGCTCGAGTTCTATCGCAGTAGCGGCTACTTCGTGGTGGCCGGAGGCAGCTACGCCTCGTTGTGCCCAGAGAAATTTTCAGCGCTCGCCGACAGCGTGGTCGCCGGGGAGGCCGAATACATCTGGCCGGAATTCTGCCGCGACTTCGAGCACGCGCGTCCGCGCGCGCTGTATCGCGAAACAGGCACGGTGGCGCTCGCGGACTCACCGGCGCCGCGCTTCGATCTGCTCAAGCTTGAGTACTACACCACTGCGACCCTGCAGTTCTCGCGCGGCTGCCCGTTTCGCTGCGAGTTCTGCGACATCATCGTCATGTTCGGCCGCAAGCCGCGCATGAAGTCAAACGAGCAGATCGGCCGCGAGCTCGATCTGCTGCGCGCGCGCGGCGCGTGCAACGTGTTTTTCGTTGACGACAACCTGATCGGCAACAAGGCGGCGGCGAAGGACCTGCTGCGCTTCCTCAGGGACTACCAGCAACGCCACGGCTACCGCTTCAATTTCGGCACCGAGGCGTCGATCAATATGGCGCAGGACAAGGAGCTGCTCGAGCTGTTCAGGGAGGCCAACTTCATCTGGGTGTTCATCGGCATCGAATCCCCCGACGAGGCGACGCTGCGCGCCACCCGCAAGACGCAGAACATCCACGAGGACCCGCTCACCGCGCTGCGCCGCATCTACGCCCACGGCATCGACGTGCTGGCCGGCTTCATCGTCGGCTTCGACGGCGACACGCTGGCGACGTTTCAGCGGCAGTACCGCTTCATCGTCGCCTCCGGCATCCAGGTGGCGATGGTGGGGCTGCTCACCGCGCTGCCGCGCACCCCGCTCTACGAGCGCGTCAAGCACGAAGGACGATTGATCGAGGGCGCCGAGCACGGCGACAACACCAAGCCCCGGACCAACATCGTGCCGCGGCACATGGCGTACGACGAAATGGTTGCGGCGTACATGGCGTTCTACCGCAAACTCACCGGCGACCGCGCCATCGCGCAGCGGGTCCGCAACAAGCTCCGCTATCTCGGGGAGCCGATCTATCACGGCGAGTACCCGTGGCGCGAGCGCGTCGGGATCATCGCCAAGCTGCTCAAGGGCGTGCTCAAGGGCGGTCTGCCGCGACTGTTCCATTTCGCGCGCAGCATGCCCTGGCTCACTCCGGCCAAGCTGCCGCTTGCCACCGTGGACTGGATTGCAGGGCTGGCGATGCGCGACTACGTCGAGCGCTACTTCGTGACCGCGAGAGCCGACGCCACCGCCACGCTGGGACGCTTGTACGGCGCATTGCAGCGCGCGATCAGGACTTACCTGCGGCGAGGCGCCGTCACGATCGAGCTCGACGTCATCAAGGACGCGGTGCCGAGTCTCAGCATTTGTCTCAAGGGCCAGCTTGACCGCGCCTTCTTTGTGCGCACCGCGCGGCGCGTCGGCCGACTGCTGGCCCGCACGCCTACCCGCTTGGTCCTCGATGCCGAGCACCTGCCGCTGCAGCAGCTCAAGCACCTCCAGCTTCTGCTCAAGCGCCTCGCGCGCCACAGCGACCGCGTGTTCATCGCTGCCAGCAGCGAGCTCAAGGACCGCATCGCCGGCGACCTCGCGCGCTTCAACCTGCTGCTCGCCATGCCGCACGAAACATCAAGCGTGCGGTGAACGCGACGCGGCCGCTCCGGCGGCCCCGCTTTTTCTTGATGAGCATCAATGCGGCAACGCGGTGAGCCGCTTATTGTACCAGCTCAGACTCGGCATAATAGGCGACCGAATGACCAACATCACTGCTGTCCTCACCGCCGATCACCGGTACCAAGATCGACTTTTTGCTGCGGCTACGCAGGCCGCGGAACAGGGCGACTGGTCCGCATGCCACGCGCAGTTCGACGCGTTTCTCCGGGCACTCAAGCAGCACATGAAGATCGAAGAGGAGGTGCTGTTCCCGGCGTTCGAGCAGGCGAGCGGCATCAGTGGCGGCCCGACATGGGTGATGCGGCAGGAACATCAACAGATGCTGGCGGCGCTCGACCGGATCGCGGCTGCGATTGCCGCGGCTAACACCGAGGACTTCCGCGCTTTGGCACAATCATTCGCGGGGCTGATGGCAGCGCACAGCACCAAGGAAGAGCACGTGCTCTACCCACTGTGCGACGAGGTCCTCCCCGGCCTCAATGGCGAAAAGCTGCAGGAAATGGCATCGCAGCCATCAGCAGCAGCGCCGGGAGCGAGCCGCCGCAGCTAGACTCCGCTCGATGACTTATGGAGCGTTAGCTCCCAGGTCAATATCATCAGGCGGCGCATCTGGGGGTGGAACCAGTTCGAATTCTTTTATCATGCGCCGCAGGCGCGGCCGCGATATGCCGAGGATCTCGCAGGCGCGCCCCCGATGCCATCCCGTGGATTCGAGTACACGCAGGATATGCACCTTTTCCACGTCACGCAAACGCCATTGGGTTTCCGGCTTATCGCTTTTCCTGAGAGGAGCAGACACGCTGCACATTTGTTCAGGCAGCAGATCACAGGTGATCACATCCGCAGGGCACAACGCCACTGCTTTCATCAGCGCGTTTTCCAGTTCGCGCACATTCCCGGGCCAGTCGTATGCCTCGAAACATCGCAGCACGTGCGGATCGATCCGCCACACACGGCGACGCATCTCGCGGTTTATTCGCGCGAGCAAAGCCTGTACTAGATCGGGAATATCTTCCTTGCGATCGCGTAGGGGCGGCAGGTGGATATTGATGACCTGGAGACGATAATAGAGGTCCTCGCGGAAACTGCCGTCCCGCACGCAGTTGGCCAAATCGACGTTGGTCGCGGCAATCACGCGCGCGTCGGTGGCCTGAAGTTCCTTTGCGCCGAGCGGCAGAAACTCTTTTTCCTGCACGACCCGCAGCAGTTTGGCTTGAATGCCATGGGACAATTCGCTGACCTCGTCGAGAAACATGGTGCCGTGATTGGCCAAGGCGAATTTGCCGGTGTGACGCACGACGGCGCCGGTGAATGCCCCCTTTTCATGGCCGAACATGTCCGATTCGAGCAGCGTTTCCACCAGCGCCGCGCAATTGACGGCGACAAATGGTCCTGAGGGGTTCGCGCCGGCGCGGTGAATCGCGCGGGCAACCAGCTCTTTCCCGGTGCCGGATTCGCCGGTAATCAACACCGTGGCGCTGCTCGATGCCGCCAGGCCGATGGTCTTGAAGACTTCCTTCATGATCCGGCTGCGTCCGACCATGCTGCCGGGATTGTTTCCCGGAAATTCTGGAAATGCGACTAACGCGTCCTGCACTTCACTGTGGGCGTAGCGCAGCGCTTTGGCCACCGCGGCGTCCAATTCATCCAGATCGATCGGCTTCTGGATGTAATCGTCAGCACCGCGCTGCATCGCCTGAATGGTGCTTTCCATGTCATGAAAGGCGGTAATGATGAGGACATGGGCGCCCGGAAACGCCTGCTTGAAATCCGGTAACGCGTCCAGACCGCTTTGTCCCGGCATGCGGACATCCAGAATGATCACGTCCGGTATGACTTTGCCGCGGGCCGCCAGCCCCTCCGCCGCGTTGTGCGCGATGTGCGCGTCGTGACCCTGGGCGCGGAAATGGAGCCGCAAGGTCCGGCAACTGGCGAGATCGTCATCTACAATCAGGAAGGTGCTCATGAGCCGCTCCGGCTGTCAACCGGTTGAAGTGGTAATACGACCGTCACGCGCGTTCCTCTCGGGTGCCCCGGCTGCAGGCTGATGCCGCCCTGGTGCTGGTCGATTATGCGCTTGGCAATAGGCAGCCCCAAACCGGTTCCCTGGGCGCGGGTGGTGAAGAAAGGCTCAAACACTTTGTCCAAGTGTTCGGTTGTGATGCCGGAGCCATTGTCACAGATCTCAACCTGGATCGAAGGCCGGTCTTCGACCGCCAGACACAGCCGCGCATCGATAACGAGAGTGGAGGGCGTTTGGTTCAGCCCTGCGGTCGCCTGGGCCCCGTTCACGATCAGATTGATAAAGGCTTGGCGCAGTTTATTGGCGTCTCCGTAAAGCACAGGCAAGCCGGGCTGATAGTGGGTCTTGACCCGCACACCGTGTTCCTCGATCTGTTTCTGGGAAAGCATCACCGCGGTATCCAGCAATTTGTCCACGTTCAGCCATTCCGGCTTCAGCGCGTCGGGCAGCGAATAACTGAGCAGGTCGGAAAGGACTTCCTCCATGTAGCGCTCCTGCTCCTGCGATAGCTGCAGCAGTTCTTGCTCCGCTTCAGTCCAACTGTGCGGCAGTTTCTTGCTCAGCATCTGCAGGCCCATCTTGATGGTGGACAGCGGATTGCGCAGATCGTGCGCGATCATACTCGCGGCCTGCCCCATCGCGGCAAGCGCCTGGCTTTTTGTGATCTCGCGGTTGCGCTCCGCTACCTGCTGTTCCAGCCGCTTGCGTTCAGTGATGTCCTCCATTTCCGCCAGGAAGTGGGTGATCGCGCCGCGCGCGTCCCGGATCGGCGAAATGGCCGAATACACCCAGAACAGCTCGCCGTTCTTTTTTTTGTCGTGAAGCACCCCGCGCCATTCCTCGCCGCCGGTGATGGTTTGCCACAGGTGTTGATATTCTTCGGGGCCGGTCTCGCCGGACTTCAACAGGCGCGGATTTTTCTCGGCGATTTCTTCGAGTGCGTAACCTGTTACTTGAGTGAATTTGGGATTGACATACTCGATCGCGCCATGACGATCGGTAATTAACACCATGCTGGGGCTCTGTTCTACTGCGCGCGACAGCTTCCGCAATCGTTCGTTGGTCTGCTGGTGTTCGGCGATTACGTGTTTGAGCTCACGGTTAATGGATTCACCCTCTCGCGCACGCAGACGCGCCACTTGGGCGAAGCGAACGGTCAGGGCCAGCAATAGCGCCAGCGAGAGCCCGCCGACCAAAACCGCTTGTGGCAGGGGCGAACGTTGCCGGATGAGTTCCACGTGGGGCCACACACGTACGCGCCAGGTAATGCCATGCAGCCCGACGCTGGTCTCCTGGCTCCAATCCGCGGCAGATCCTTCCGCTCCCCCTTCCCGGCGGTAGATTTCCTCCTCGCCATCGAACACAGCGACCGCGTAGCGGGGCGCGATGGACGGAGGCAGGATCGTGTCGAGCGTTGATTGCGCCCGGAACATGCCAACGATAAACCCGCTAAAAACTTCCCCCTGAAACGCCGGGACATTGACCAACAAGGCCGGATCGCCCGTGGTCAGGCCGGCCGCATGAGTGAGCGTCACGCGACGCTGCAAACGCGCCAGTTGCAGTGCCTCCCGCTGCCGCCCGCTGATGAAATCGGCGCCGTGCGGCGCTCGAGACGCCGCTTGCGGCACGAGCCAGCTTACCCGCAAATCGGGTTCCACCCGGCCAATGGCCAGATAGCCGGTGTAATGACTGAGATACAATTTGGCGTCGGATTCCCATTCCGCGCGCGGCGGCTGGCCGCGCATCTCCCAGCGCCGGGCCATGCGCACCAGGGCCAGGATCCGCGCATCCATGCCGGAGCTGATCTCGTTTCTGACGCTCTCCAGATTCAACGCGACAGCGCGTTCCGTTTCGGCGCGTTCTTGCGCGATCAACGCTTGCCACAAGCCGAACGTGGCCGCGACTACCGTCAGGCCGATGAGGAGAGCAAGCCAGCCCGTCGTTTGGGATTTTGCCGGGGTGCCCATTGCGGGCGGTAGACGCTCTGCTGATGCGCGCGAGCGGTCAGGAGCCGCCGATTCAATTCCCGGTTCCATGATGTCACAGCGATTCCTGACACGAACTCCGCGTCACGGACGGCGCAGGACAGGGATGGAAAGCGGGCGCCAGCGAGGAGGACAGCCTCGATCCCGCAAGAGCCGTGCGGATGCGCTGCGCCAGCGCAAAGCCGCGGACGATACGGTCCCGCACAGACACCCCGCCCCAGTAATTGGCGGCCAGATGCAGCCCAGGCCAGCTCCCGAGACACCGAGCAATCGCATGCAGGCGGCAAAGATATGCGCCATGATAAAGCGGTAGGGCGCGCTCGTGCCGATCGATCCACACCCTTTCCGGCGCGGCATCAATCCCCATCAGTGGTCCCAGCCACGCCACGGCTGCCTCGATACACTGGTCGTCATCCCAATCCATCGTCTCCGGCGCACGCGCGCCACCAACGTAGCATGCAAGAAGCACTTTACCGCGTGGCGCCCGGCATGGAAACAAGCTACTGATCCATTGGCAGCCTGTCAATTGCAGGCGCTCCAGGCGTGGCACCAGAAAACCCAATCCGTCCAACGGCTGGCGTATCGCGGATCGGTCAAAAGCGAGATGCACAACCATCAATGGGGCATACCCAATCCCGCGCAGCAGGCGCGCCAGCTCGGTGTCCAGTGGATGAACGAGCGCTGCGGCGGCCGGGGCCGGCGCGCTTAATACGAGGTGCCGTGCTCGGACCATGTAATCACCGTCGGGCGTGCTTCCCACAAGGCGCCAGCCTGATTCCGTCGGTTCCAGTTGCGTCGCAGTGCTGCCCGCGCGGAAACGTACGCCCGGAGTTGCGGCAAGAGCTTCGACTAAACTCGACATTCCCCCGCTGAACGAGAACATTTCGCGAACCGGGGCACCGCGTCGCTGCAGGATCTGGTGTACGCCTGCGCCGAGCGCGAGGCTGCCGTAGCGCCTCTCGAGTGCTACCAGCCGCGGCAACACGGCGTGCGCATTCGCCTGGTCCGGATCCGACGCCAGCGGACCTGCAATGAAAGGTTCCATGGCTTTTTCCAGCGCCTCGCGGCCCAGGCGTCTGATGATGAACTCGCTAACGGTTTCATCAGGGTGGCCACCTCTCGGAACAAATGGCTCGAGGAGCAGGCGCAGCTTGCCGCGCACGCTCCAGAGCGGCGACAACATGAGCTCACCCAAGCGCAACGGAAACGGCACCAGCCGGCCGTCCTGGACCAGATAGCGCTGGTCCTGCGGCGTGCCCGGACACATCACTTTGGCGGCGTCAAGCCGGGTCGAAGCGAGCATTTGGCTCACTTCCGGGCGGAAATTCAGCATCATGGAGGCGGCGCGCTCCGTCAGGTAGCCGTCGGCTTCGCGGGTCAGGATCTTTCCCCCCGGCCGGGCATCCTGCTCCCAGACTTCGACGGCAATGCCGGCTTGCGCCAGCCACCAAGCTACCGACAATCCGGACACGCCACCGCCAACGACAATGACGTCCGGGTTACTCATCGGTCAGTTCCACGCCCGGATCTTTGCCGCCATCGTCTCGCCCCGCCGCCTGACGGGCGTGGCCGGGGCAGAGGAGCGCGGTCGCCTCGTCAACGATTTTCTCCGTGATCACAGTGTGCCCCCGCTCCTGGGCGTACTGCAGGATCGCCATGCGTGCCATTCTGCGCGCAAATTCCGGCACTCGCTCCATGCGGCGCTCGGCTTCGGCCGTCCAAGTGGTGGTTGCGGCGGCCACCGTTTCCATTCGCGGTCGGTGCGAACGCTGGCTCAGCAATACCGCACAGTCGACGCCGCGCAGCAGACGCTCGGCGTTACCGCCGATATCGAGATCGGCATCGGCGTGTATCCCGAGTTTGCCGATCACCAACAGGGAAGGCCGCACGCTCCGCAGATGTTTCTCGATCGCGGCGTGCGGTTTGCCAGCGAGGAGCAGGGTTTCGATCGTCACGCCACGTTCGGCGGCGATGGATCGCGCGACGCTCAGATGGCCCTCGTAGATCTTGGCAAGACCGGCATCGATGACCTCTTCATGCAATCGTTCCTGGTCCTTGAACCGAAAGGTACGGCTTGCTTCTTCCGACAACACCCGGCTGATGCGGTTGAACGCCACGTAATGAAAATACGGATCATAGGCGGCCACCACCTGCAGCCGGCCCTCCCACCTTTGCGCCAAGGCCAGCGCTGTCATCAATCCGCCATACGCGGGCTCCGAGCCGTCTAAGGCAACCACGATCGGTCCGTCAGCCAGGCGGCGCTTGGGATCCTTGATGATGAGCGTATCGATGGCGGCGCGGCGCACCACGCGTTCGCACACGGTGCCCACGCTGCTTTCAGGAACCGCGCCCAGGCCCTGGGCGCCGATCACCAGCAGGTCGTGGCGCCCGCTATTGGTCTCGGTGAGCAGTTCCCGGTAGTTCTTGCCTTCCGCTGTGCAGGGCGCGAAAGGTATCGACGCTTCGCCGCACGTGCGCGCCGCCTCGTCCAGGTAGGAGTCGGCGATCAGTGTCAGCCCGCGGGTAATGAGCTCGTTATGAATATCGCGCTGCCGCTCGAGCATCTCCTGTCGCCGGTACCGTTCCGGCAGCCCGCCCTCCATCTGGCGAAAGCGCATATCGTGCAGCCGGGCCGCATACACGTGGATCCCGGTGATCGTCGCGCCTCCGAGCCCCGCGAGGGCCACCGCTTCGCTCACGCCGCGATTGGAGTGATCGGAGCAATCCACCGCCACCAGGATGGACTGATAAGGCGATCGCTGCTCCTGAACGGCGCAAGATTTTCCGCGGCCGGCGTGCGGCGTGCTGCTCTTCTTCAAACCCGGATGGAACGGTGCGCTTTGTGCCATGTCTGGTTTCCGCAATTCGGCTTGTCTTGACGCAGCCGCTCGCCGCGTTGTTCCCGGCGGGAGCCGCGCTCGAAAACCGTTCGCAGAAATCATGCCAATGCATTGGGCGCGGACGGATGAATTGCAAGATCAATGAATTGACAATGATTCGCGAATTGCCGCTGCCTGAAAAATCTTGCCTGGCTGAACGATTCTTTCAATCATCGCGCCGGCAACAGGCCGGGATGAAACGAAATGTTCACACGCAGAACCCCGTGTGGGCTCGATTTTCGGGCCTGCTTTGGCCTGCTTCAGTGCTAGTCCGTGATTTTTGTAGGCAATTTCTTCCGGCGGTGAAGATGCCTGCAATTGGTGCAGTTGTTGCTTAGGCATTCGCCATCAAACCCGTCGCACACGAAAAAGAGGGAGTACGCGAGTGAAAAGCATGCCAACGGGCGCAGGTATAGCCAACGTGGTCGCGGCCGGGTTTTTGCTTGTCGTCGCCCAGAGCGTTTGCGCGCAGGGGCCCGGAGCCGGCCCGGAATACCCGTCGGTGATGGGCATGGACAGCCGCCTGGCGGTGTGGATCGCGGCCCAGTTGCACCTGATGTTCGCCGCCTTCGTGCTGGCGGTGCCGATGTTTGCGCTGTTCATCGAATACCTCGGCTGGCGCGCCGTGAAAAACGATACTGGCGAGGCGCGCCGTTACGACTGGCTCGCCCATGAAATGGCGCGCCTGCTGCCGGCAGCCTATTCGCTGACCGCGATAACCGGCGCGCTGCTCGGATTCCTGCTGTTTACCGCGTACCCCAGGTTCATGGGTTATCTAACCGGAATTTTTGGGCCGACATTTGTCGTCTACCCGCTCTTCTTCGTGGCCGAAACCTTTTGTTTGTACTTCTGGTACTACGGCTGGGACCGGCTGCAAGGCGAACGCAAGTGGCTGCACCTGTGGCTGGGGCTGCTGCTCAACATCTTTGGCACGATCGTGATGTTCATCGCGGACGCGTGGGCAACGTTCATGATGACGCCAGGGGGCGTCGACCAACAAGGAAATCTCGTCAGCCTCTACGATGCAGTCTGGAATCCCGGCTGGATGCCGCTTAACATCCACCGCCTCGTTGCCAACATAACGTTCGGCGCGCTGCTGTGCTCGGCGTATGCGGCATATCGCTTCCTGATGGCGAAAAGCCCGCAGGACAAGGCGTTGTACGACTGGATGGGGTACACCGGCAACCTCATCGCGCTGTTCACCATGCTGTTCCTTCCCTTCGCCGGCTATTATTTCGGCTTCGAGCTGTTTGCCTTCTCCGCGACCTACGGCGTCACGCTGATGGGCGGCGTGCTGTCCTGGCTGTTCATCATTCAGGCAATCGTGATTGCGGTGCTGTTCATCGGCGCCGCTTACTATTCCTGGCTGGGATTACTGCGCATTCCCGGCTCCGAAGCCCAGCAGCGCTGGAGTCCGGTGTTCAATGTGGCACTGATCAGCGGCTTCATCGTCTGGGCGACACCTCATACCATGGCGGCGTCGATCGAGGAATCAACCGGCGGATTCCATCCGGTGCTTGGCGCGCTCGGCGTGATGGCCCCCAAAATGATCGCCGTCACGCTGGTGCTGGTCGTGCTTTATGCCAGCTACCTGCTGTACCGCCGCGCCGGGCGCGTGCCCATCGTGCCATGGCATCGCATCGGCACCGTTATTGAGTGGAGCGCGCTGGGATTGACCGCGCTCGCAATCACGGCGCTCGGCGTGTACGGGTATTTCGCTCCAGCCGAAGTGCGGATAAAAACCTCGATCTGGCAGATCATCGTCCTCATCATCGGAATTGTGGTCACGTTTATTCTCGATCAGCTTTTGCTGCGCGGGGCAAAGACGGTGGCGGAGGTGCGCTGGGGCACGCTGCCGCGGCGCGGTCAGTATGTCCTGATCATGCTCGCTTTTGTCATCGTCTGGCTGATGGCGCTCATGGGTTACGCGCGCAGCGGCGCGCGCTTGAACTGGCATGTGTTCGGCATCATGCAGGACACCTCGCCCGGCGCTGGGCTGCCCAGCTTGGGCGAAGTTGCAGTGATTATCACGGTGATCACCTTGATTTTCTTTGTCCTGTTGGCAATCGCTTTCGCTATCTCGGGTCTCGCGAAAGCGCGTGACAGCGAACCCGGTGGCGGCAGGCATTCGCCGGGAGCGGTGACGGACGGAGGGGGAGCATGAACCAAGTCCTGCCTTACGTGACGCCCCTGATCCCGGCGTTCGTCGTCATCGGTTTCTTCGTCTGGTTTGCCAACTGGATACCGCAGACGCGCTGGCAGCCGCCGCAGGCGCAGGAAATCAGTGCGGCGGCTACTCCGGCGGAGTTGGCGCAAGTGGGGCAAACGATAGTCCGCCAGCGCGGGTGTCTGGCGTGCCACACGCTCGAGCCCGGGGCAGGCGTGAAGGGTGGCGGGCGCGGTCCGAATCTCTCCGGTATTGCGGCACGCCGCGCCCAAGGGGTGAAGGGCGGTCCCGGTAACCTGGTGGAGTACCTGGCGCAGGCGCTCTACGAACCAGGCGCCTATCTCGTCGAAGGCTATGCCAACATCATGCCGCCTTCGACCGGGGCGCCTGCCAGTCTCAGTTACGAGGAAGTGGTGGCGGTGATCGCCTATCTCCAGTCGCTCGGGAGAACCCCCACCGTCAAAGTGGGCGACGTCCCGAAGCCGACCGGGGTACGTGTCGCACGCGAGGCCAAGGCGACAACGCCCGAGCCGGCGGTGAGCACGGACCCGGCGGCGATGTTTTCGTCATTTAACTGCGGCGACTGCCACAGTTTGAAGACTGGTGAGGTCAAGCTCGGTCCCGCGCTCGATGCGCCTGGCCTGAAGCAAGCGGCCGCCGGGCGGGGCATGAACATCGAAGCCTATCTGATCGAATCGATCGTCGATCCGAAAGCCTACGAGAGGAAAGGGTTTCCGAGCGGCGTCATGCCGCAGGATTACGGAACGCGGATGACAGCGGCACAGCTTGACGCCTTCGTGCGTTATCTCGCGGCGCAAGGGAAACGGCCATGAAGCGCGGCGATTTCTCCCTGCCGCTCCCGACTCGCGCTTTCCTGGTGCTAGCCGGCGTTTTTTTCGTGTTGAAACTGGTGCGCCCCGTGATCCCGGGCAGCGTCATTTTGGTCTACATGGGTTTCGTGATTGCCGGGATCGTGATTCACGTCACGCTCAGTGATGAACGGATGCGGCGGTTCCTGGATTTCTTCCTCGCCGAATCCGGGAGCGAGCCCATCGCGATACGGATTCAGCGCTGGGGCCTGCTGGCGGTCATACCGCTGTGGATGGGGTGGTCGGTGTACGACACGCTGCGCCCGACCTATGCACCGCCGGTGGAGATCTTCCAGCGCCATCCCACCGTCGGTGAAGAGATCCTGGGCAGCATCAAGGTGCCTGAATGGGCCGCGGATCCCGCCAAATGGACCCCGGAAGCGATCGCGCAGGGCAAGGTGCTCTACGAGGCTAATTGTGCCGTGTGCCACGGCGAGAAACTCGACGGCAAGGGGCCGGCGGCCGAGGGCTTTCGCTATCCCATCCGCCCCGCCAATTTCCAGGACGCCGGCACCATCGCCCAGCTGACGCTGCCCTACGTCTATTGGCGGCTCACCGTGGGCGGCATCCAGAACCAGTTCAACAGCGCGATGCCGCGCTGGACGACGCCTGCCGATGACCCGGAGGCATCCACGCTCCACAGCTATGACTTCACCGCGGATGAATCGTGGAAGGTGATCATGTATCTCTACCGCGCAACCGGCCATGAACCGCGCAGGTGACATTGAATAGGCGCAAACCACGAGGGTTCCGTTAGCTATGAACGATAAGAAATTATCGCGCAGACAGTTTCTCAAGCGTGCCGGCGCGCTCACCGCCGGCGTCGCTGCGGCGGGTAGCTCGCCCGAGCTTAATGCTGCAACCGGCTTCGCCGGCCGCAATCTGTCACCCGCAGCCGGAATCGGGAATCCTTTGGAGCACTATCCCGAACGCGATTGGGAAAAGGTGTATCACGATCAGTACCGCTACGATCGCACTTTTACCTACATCTGTGCGCCCAACGACACCCATATGTGTCGCATGCGCGCGTTCGTGCGCAACGGCGTAGTCGTACGCCTGGAGCAGAACTACGACCACCACAAATACAAGGACCTGTACGGCAATCAGGCTACCTATGCGTGGAACCCGCGCGGGTGTCTCAAGGGCTATACCATGCACCGGCGCGTCTACGGACCCTATCGCGCCAAAGGCCCGATGATCCGCGCGGGTTGGAAACAGTGGGCCGATGCCGGCTTCCCGTCCTTGTCCGACGATCCCAGACTGCGCACCAAGTACAAATTCGATTCCAGGGGCACCGACAAGTTTGTCCGCCTCACGTGGGACGAAGCGACCACTTATGTCGCCAAAGCGCTGATCGCGATCGCGCGCACCTACAGCGGCAATGAAGGCCGGCGGCGCTTGATCGAAAAAGACGGCTATCCCGAGGAAATGCTGGAGCACTGGGAAGGCGCCGGGACTCGCACCATGAAGTTGGGCAGCTCTTTGCCGCTGCACGGAGTCGTGGGCAAGTTCGGCATTTTCCGCATGGCCAATCTGCTTGGACTGCTCGATGCGCAGGTGCGGCGCGTGGAACCGGATAAAGCGAAGGGAGCCCGCGAGTGGTCGGAGTACACGTGGCGTGGCGACCAGGCGCCCGGTCAGCCGTTCGTGCACGGACTGCAGACTTCGGACATCGACCTGAACGACCTGCGCTTCACCAAGTTCACGGTGCAGGTGGGCAAGAACCTGATCGAGAACAAGATGCCCGAGGCCCACTGGCTTACCGAGATCATGGAGCGCGGCGGACGGATCGCGGTGATCGCGCCGGAGTACAACCCGGCCGCCACTAAGGCCGACTACTGGATTTCGATCCGCCCCGGGCTTTCCGACACCGCGATCTTCCTCGGCGTCACCAAGTACCTGATGGACAAGGGCTGGTACGACGAAGCCTTCGTCAAGCAGTTCACCGATTTCCCGCTCCTGGTGCGCGCCGACACGCTGAAGCGCCTGAAACCCGAAGAGATCTTTGCGGGTTATCGCAACAAGGATATCTCGAACGGACCGAGCTTTGCCATTCAGGGAATGACGGCCGAACAACGCGATCGCCTGGGCGATTACGTGGTCCGTGACGCGAAATCAGAAAATTTCACAGCGATCTCGCGAGATGACGTGGGAGGCAAGCTCACCACGCTGGGCATCGATCCGGACCTCGCGTGGCAGGGAAAGGTGAAACTGGCGAGCGGTGACCAAATTGAAGCGATGACCGTATGGCAGATGTACAAGGTCCACCTGCGCGATTACGAGCTCGATGCGGTCAGCGACATCAGCGGCGCAGCGAAGGAACTGATCGAGCGGCTGGCGAAGGACTTCGGGCGCCGCTTCTGGGATCCGGATTTCAAGGGCAAGCCGCGCGAAGCTTATCCGATTGCGATCCACTTCGGAGAAGGCATCAATCATTATTTCCATGCCACGCTGCACAACCGCGCGGTTTATCTGCCGCTGATGCTGGTCGGAAGCATCGGCATCCCGGGTTCGGGAGCGCACACCTGGGCCGGTAACTACAAAGGCGCGCTGTTTCAGGGTTCGGCCTGGTCCGGGCCCGGCGTGGGTGGCGCTTACGTCAAAGAGGATCCGTTCAACCAGGTGCTCGACCCCAACGGTAAGATTCAGCGGCAGAACGTCCGTGAGCTTCTGCACGGCGAGGAAATGAGCTATTGGGGATTTGGCGACCGGCCGTTCATCGTCAAAACGCCCGGCGCCGGGCGCAAGGTATTCACGGGCAAGACCCACCTGCCAAGTCCGACCAAGGTGATGTGGTACAACAACGCGAACCTGTTGAACCAGGCGAAATGGATTTACCACTTGCTGGTAAACGTCAACCCCAAGATCGACTTGATCATCGATCAACAGGTGGAATGGACCGGCTCCGCCGAATATTCCGACGTCATCCTGCCGGCCAACACCTGGCTCGAGTTCCAGACCCTGGAATGTGGCGGCTCGTGCTCCAATCCGTTCCTGCAAATCTGGGGCGGGAACGGAATCAAGCCGATTTACGATTCCAAGGACGACGGCATGATCTTCGCGCTGGTCTCGGAGAAGCTTGCCAAGCTCACCGGCGACAAGCGCTTCCGCGATCACTGGAAGTTCATGCTGGAAGGCAAGCCGGAAGTCTACCTCCAGCGGGTGCTCGACAATTCCACTACCACTCAAGGCTACACGGTTGCCGACATCATGGCGGGCAAGTACGGCGAGCCGGGGGCGGCCTTGATGCTGTTCCGCACCTATCCCCGGGTGGCGTTTTACGAGCAAGTGCACGATGGCATCCCCTTCTACACCGATACCGGTCGGCTCAATGCCTACGCCGATATCCCGGAGGCGATTGAGTACGGCGAAAACTTGGCCGTGCATCGCGAAGCTCCGGAGGCAACGCCTTACCTGCCGAACGTCATCGTCTCGACCAGCCCCTATGTCCGCCCCGTCAACTACGGGATCACGCCGAAGATGTTAGAGGAGAAAGTTCTCGACGCCGATCTGCGCGCCGTGGCGAACAACAAGCTGTCATGGAAGGAGGTCAAGAAAACCAAGAATCCGCTGTGGGAGCAGGGCTATCGCTTCTTCTGCATGACCCCGAAGAGCCGCCACACCACGCACTCCTCCTGGGCCACCGTGGACTGGAACTGGATCTGGAGCACCAACTTCGGCGACCCGTATCGCATGGACAAACGCCAGCCCGGCGTGGGCGACTGGCAGGTCCAAATGAACCCGCAGGCCGCGAAGGATCTCGGCATCGACGACGGCGACTACATTTACATCGATGCCAATCCGGCGGATCGTCCCTATGCCGGGTGGAAACAGTCGGACCCGCGCTACAAAGCGTTCCGCCTTCTCACACGGGTGAAATACAACCCCGCTTACCCCTACAGCGTTGTCATGACCAAGCACAGCGCGTGGATCGCCACCGAGCGCACCGTCCTAGCGCACGAGACGCGATCCGACGGGCGCGCATTGGCCGCTGACACCGGTTACCAATCCAATTTTCGGTATGGCTCGCATCAGAGCGTTACGCGTGGCTGGGCGCCGCCGATGCACCAGACCGACAGCCTGTTCCATAAGAAGGTGGGGAGCATGGGGTTCGTTTTCGGCTTTGACGTCGATAACCACGCTGTGAATACCGTGCCCAAGGAAACGCTGGTGCGCATTCAGAAGGCCGAACCGGGCGGTCGGGACGGCAAGGGAGCATGGGAGCCGGTGGCGACGGGTTATACCCCCGGCCACGAAAGCGACGTCATGACTCGTTACCTCAGGGGTACGTTGACAAAGGTGCGAGGAAAATCATGACCGAACCGGCCGAGTTCGAAGATCCCATGGAGTTGGTGGGCGTGCCGGTTCCGGGAGGCGATTTGCGCGCCATGGCCGAATGCCTGATGGAGGAGTATCTGCTACTGGGTTGGGACGAGCGGCAACTGATGCTGTTATTCGCGCGCCCCTGTTTCCGCGCGACACACCGCATCTACCGGGAAAAGGGCGAGGCGTACGTGCGCTCGCTGATCCAGGACGTCCGCGACAAATGGACGCGCAATTCAAGCTGTGGGGAGCATTTCGATGCCTGACGTGTACAACTGGCAACTTGGCCGCGAGATGCATTACCCGCAGCGGGAAGCGCACCCGCGCTCGCAGTTTGCCTTCGTCTTCAATATCAACCGCTGCATCGCGTGTCAGACCTGCACCATGGCGTGCAAGTCCACCTGGACGTTCTCGAAGGGCCAGGAGTACATGTGGTGGAACAATGTGGAGACCAAGCCCTACGGCGGTTACCCGCAGTCATGGGACGTGAAGCTGCTGGCGATGCTCGATGAAGCGCAGCAGAAAGCCAAGCAAGAGGCGACCTGGAGTCCGGGGAAAGCCGGTGACGGCGGCACGCCATACGGGGTGTACGACGGCATGACCATTTTCGAAGCCGCGCGCCGGGCGGACAAGCGCGAGGAAGTCGCTGTGGGCTATGAGCCTACGGATGAGGAGTGGCGATCTCCCAACTTTTACGAGGACACAGCCACCGGTTCTCAGGACCAGCGTGCCAGCCACAATCTGGCGCCGGCCATGCTGCCCGAACATGCGACTTGGTTCTTTTACATGCAGCGCCTGTGCAACCACTGCACCTACCCGGCGTGCCTCGCTGCCTGCCCGCGCGGCGCGATTTACAAGCGGCCCGAAGACGGCATCGTGCTCATCGACCAGAGCCGCTGCCGGGGCTATCGCAAATGCGTGGCGCAGTGCCCGTACAAGAAGCCCATGTTCCGCTCCACTACCCGCGTCAGCGAAAAATGCATCGCCTGCTATCCGCGGATCGAGGGCAAAGACCCGCTCACGGAAGGCGCGCCCATGGAAACGCGCTGCATGACGGCCTGCGTCGGAAAGATCCGGCTCCAGGGCTTGGTCCGCATCGGCGAGGACGGAGGCTGGGCCGAAGACCGCACCAACCCGCTTTATTATCTGATCAAGGTGGAAAAGGTGGCGTTGCCGTTGTATCCGCAGTTCGGCACCGAGCCCAATGGCTACTACATTCCACCGCGCTGGGTGCCGCGGCCTTACTTGCGGCAGATGTTCGGACCCGGAGCCGACGAAGCCGTTGAAAAATACTCCCGCCCATCGCGGGAATTGCTGGCCGTGCTCCAGTTGTTCCGGGCGTCCCAGAAAATCGTTTTCAAGTACAAGATCGTCGAGGGCAAAAAGGTCTTCGACACCACGATCGGCGGCAAGAAGTGGGAGATGTACAACGACACGGTCATCGGCTATGACAAGAACGGCAAGGAAGTCGCCCGCGTCACGGTCGAAGAGCCGAAGTTCGAGCGCCCGGCGAAGCACTATAACTCCATCTAGCAGCCTGTCGGACCGGGCGCGCCGACATGCTGCTAAGCGGATTCGCGATGAATGCAATCGAGGTCATGGCCAAGTCGAAAGCCCGCAGCCAAGCGTATTCGTTCCTGGCGCTCGCATTTTCGTATCCGGACGATGCGCAGCCGGTCTCGCTCAAGGAGCAGTACGATCTGCTGCCGGGCAGTCTGGAAATGCTTGCCGACCCTCCCAGTAAGAAAGCAGTGGACGCGCTGCGGCCTGCTATTACAGCGTTGACCGCGGCTTCGCTCGGAGACGGCTACACGCGATGCTTCGGCCATGCCATGTCCAAGGATTGTCCGCCTTACGAGGCCGAGTACGGCCAGGCGCATATTTTCCAGAAAACGCACACCCTCGCCGATATCGCCGGTTTTTACCGGGCTTTCGGATTGGATCTGGCCGCCGATTCACACGAGCGCGTGGATCATATCAGCGTGGAACTCGAGTTCATGCACTTCCTGTGCCTGAAAGAGGTCTACGCCTTGGCGAATAAACATCCGGACGAACAACTCGCCCTGTGCCGTGAGGCGCAAAGCAAGTTCCTGCGAGACCATGTTTGCCGCTGGGCATTTGGATTCGCGCGCCGCCTGTGCGCCAAAGCGGGCGATACCCTGTATCAAGAACTGGGCCAACTGCTCGCTGTCTTCCTTGAGGCGGAGTTGCGGGCGCTGGGATTGAAACCTACCGAGGTCGCAGGCCCGGACATGGTCGAGGAGGGAACGCAAGCGTTACCTGAAGCGGGAACAGGCCAGCCGCCGAGTTGTGAAACATGCTATGGCCTTGGGAGAGCGCAATGAACGCGAACAAGCCCGAGAAACAGCGCCGCCTCCTGCTCGGGGTGCCCTTTGCCGCAATGGCAGGTTGGCTTTTCTTGCCGGCTCGCCGCGCCCACGCTCAGGAAAAAGCGACGCTCCTTGCGAAGCCGGTTGCACAAATCCCGATCGATCCGGAGGATGCCGCTTGGCAAAGCGCAGACATCCTGGAAGTCCCGCTCGCTGCCCAGGCGGTGGTCAAACCGCGGACATATGAGGTTGCCGTGAAGGCCATCGTGGTGCGCGCGCTCTACGACGACAACCGGCTTGCGCTCCGATTGGAGTGGCGCGACGCCGCGAGCGAGGCCATGACAGGTGGGGTGAGCGCGTTCCGGGATGCCATTGCCGTGGAATTTCCTTCGGATCCCAAGGCCGGGATCCCGTTCTTCGGCATGGGCGAGCCCAACCGCCCGGTCACGATTTATCAGTGGAAAGCGGATTGGCAGTCGGCGTTGAATAATGACGTCGACGAAAAATACCCGAACATGGCGGTTGACTGGTATCCCTTTTCGGGACGCGGTCCTGGTGAGATCGCCGAGGCGACAGACTACGGCAAAAAAGACGGCGACAAGGCATTCCTCACTTCCTGGGCAGCCGGCAATACCCTCGCAGATCCCGTGCTGCAGGCGCAACGAGCGGTGGAAAAGTTTTTGGCACGCGGGTTCGGCACGATTGCTCCAGTAGCCCAGGACAAACAGGACGGCGAAGCCAAAGCAGCGTGGAAGGACGGCGTGTGGAAAGCTGTCGTTACGATTCCGCGCTCCCAGGAACAATTCACCTTCGCACGCGGCCAGACGGTTCCCGTGGCATTTGCCGCATGGGACGGCGCGAAAGGCGAACGCGGCGGCGAGAAAGCCGTCTCGACGTGGTATTTTCTGAGCCTGGAGCAACCGGTCGGCGTTGTCACCTACGTTGCGCCGCTGGTGATGGTGGCCGGCGCCGCCGCAGTCGAACTTGCGGGGTTGCATGGCTTGCGCGCGCGTCGAACACCAAGCGGGTCGCGGCGATCGTCCAGTACCGCCGTGCGAGAATGGATCACGGATTTGCGCGCCAAGCTCACGCCGCGTGGCAAGAGCGGCGCTTGAATACCGGTAGCTTTGGCCTGCCGCGCCGATAGGTGAGACGCCCCCAGGATGATTTGCTCCGTCGCAGCCTCACCCCCGCTTCCCTACATCGTTTCCTGGAACTTGACGCGCCGGTGCAATCTCGCCTGCGCGCATTGTTATCTTGACGCCGTGTTGCGAAAAATGGAGGCGCGCGATGAGCTAGACACCGAGGAGGCCTTCGCTGTCATCCGCCAGCTCGCCAAGACGGCGCCCGGCGCAATGCTGGTGTTAACCGGAGGTGAACCGCTGCTTCGCCGCGATCTGGCGCGACTGGTGAAAGCGGCCGGCGACCGCGGCCTGATGCCGGTGATCGGCACCAACGGCACATTGCTTGATACGGCGCAAGCCGAATCTCTCAGGGAGGCCGGCGCAGCGGGCGTGGGGATCAGCCTGGATTCATCCAGGCCGCATTTCCACGATCGGCTGCGTGGGGTGCCGAGCGCATGGAACGGCGCACGCCGCGGTATCGCGGCGGCACGCAACGCGGGTCTTGCGGTCGTATTGCAGACCACGGTGTTTGAAGAAAACCGTCACGATCTGCCTGCTCTTGCAGATATCGCCGAACAGGTTGGCGCGATGGCGTTTAATGTGTTTTTTCTGGTGTGCACCGGTCGCGGCGTGACTCAGACCGACCTCACATCGGCGAGTTATGAAGAAACGCTGTGCGAGATCGTGCTGCTCCAAAACCAGCACCCCGGAATGAAGATCCGCGCCCGGTGCGCGCCGTACATGCGCCGAGTGCAGGGTTTGCACGCGGGCGAAAGCGGCCGTGGCTACGCCGACTGGTCCAGTGCATGCCTGGCGGGCCGGCACTATTTCCGCATCACGCCCCAAGGGTGCGTGACCCCCTGTCCTTATATTCCCGTGGTGATCGGTGATCTCAGGACCGAACCCTTGGAACAGATATGGAACGATAATCCTGTGCTGGTCAGCCTGCGTAATGAACTGCCGGGAGGGAAATGCGGCGCATGCGATTTCCGCTACAGCTGCGGCGGTTGCCGGGCGCGGGCACTGGCTCTGCACGGGGAACTGCTCGCTGAGGACTCGAAGTGCCTTTACGTCAAACCACAAGGGCGATTGCCGGAAGCAGCGCTTTCTGCGCCGCAGGGTTCCGACGTGGCTTGGGAGCCAGAAGCCGAGGAACGCCTGCAGCGCATCCCGGCATTCGTGCGGGGATATGTCAAGGTGCACGTGGAAAAACAGGCGTTGCAGCAGGGCATGAACACCATAACGGCCGAATTTCTGGCGTCGCGGCGTCCCCCTGCCCTCGCCGGACTCCCCCGGTAGCCGCGACCTTTCGGGATTTACTGTCGCTTCTTGGGGCAGCGATGTCGAGAAGGGAGAAATTTCGGCGGATCATCGAGCCGCCGCGGAGTATTTTTCAGCGTTGGGCACGCGCTCGACCATCTGTTCCTGCGTGCACATGAGTCGAGTCCGAACCGGTTCTAGTTCAAGAGAGAGAGGTGACATTATGAAAAAGTCTGGCCGGCACTTGCGAGTGGGCTTGGCCATAACGGGCCTGGCGGTGACGATGGCAGTGTTCCTTTTCCTTGCGGACTCCATGTTCGGGGTGGCGGCGCAAGAAAAAGCGAAGACGGAAGGCCGCGTGGTGTCCATACGGGATGGCAAGTTCGAGAGGTTCCGGCAAAATCTTTGGAATTCGCTGAGGGTTGGCCAGGAGATCTTTCGGGACGACAGGGTAAGAACGGACAAGACGGCGGTAGCGATGGTGACGCTTGCCGGCATTGGCCGCATCGTGATAGGGCCTTCTTCCGATATAGAACTGGGCAAGGACCCCAAAGACTTCACGATCAAGATGCAGCGGGGGTTCGCGTGGTTTGAGTCCAATCTGCCGAAAGGGAGCAAGGCATCCATAACGACCAGCCTTGCAACTGCCGGGATACGCGGCACCGGCTTCTCCGTGTGCTATGACGGCAAGAATTACTGTGCGTGCACATGCTTCGGGGAAGTCGAAGTCTCATTGGACGGTGGACGCGTAATCAAGGTGCCCAAGGGGGAGTACTTCGCCTTCACAGCGGGGTCGCCGATTCCCGGCAAGACGGAGTCAGCAGCATCTCTGCTGGAGAAAGCTGGTGCAGGCTTTGACTTTTGCTTTAACTGCCATGTTGTCGCCGGCAGCGGCAAATTAAGGCCGGACAGGAAGTGAAACATTCTGCGCTGATAGCCGTTCTCGCGTCCCTTGCCGCTTTTCTCGACGTGGGAGGGCACCTCGACTCGTTCGAAAGGCAAACCCTGGACGCGAGGTATCGTTTTTTTGCACTTCCTGCCCATCATACGCAGGACATCGTCATCCTCCACGTCTCCGAGGAGTCGATAAAACGCCTCGAGCCGTTCTACGGAAGATGGCCATGGCCCCGTGTCGTTCACGCCGAGGCCATCGAGTATCTCGAGTCCGACGGTGCGAGGTCAATCGGCTTTGATATTCTCTTTCCCGAAAAGTCCCTGCGGCAGGAGGTGGATTCGGCGATTATTCATCAGCTGAAAGCGCTGGCGAAGAACGCCGACCTCCCGGAGGTAAGGGCAGAGCTCCAGCACCGGCTGGACGCCCTCAATCCCGAGCTGAGCGATGCCTTGTTTGTCTCGCAGGCGGGGAAGTCCAGGAATGTTTTTCAGTCGTCGGTGTTCTATGTGGGGGAGAATGATCTGGCGCCGGAGCGAGGTCTTGCGGCTAATGAGAATGTGGCCTCGAGGATCAAGTCAGTTTTGGCGAATTCGGCTGTGCCCGTTCAACTGAAGCACCGCGAGGCGGTGTTTTTCAATGCCACGATCCCTTTCGATGAGCTGGCAAGAGCCTCGCGGGGTGTCGGCCACATCAATTACATTCCCGATAGTGACGGGGTGTGCAGGAGGTTTATGCCGCTTGCGTGGTTCGGGGCGCGGGATACCGCGTATCCTTCGCTCGCATTGATTGTCGCGGCGGCAGTGAAAGGAATCCCGCTGGATAAGATCAGAATGGAAAACGACCGCGTGGTTGTCGGAGACGCGGAAATCCCGCTCCTGCCTGATGGGAGCGCGATGATCAATTATCAGGGGGGGAAGATCACAAACGAGCACGATGGCAAGAGAAAGTTTGAATCGTTCTACAGCCAAATCCCGTACGAGTCCGTGCTCGCGTCGGCGGATCTCGTGCGGGCGGGAAAAGAGCCGGCGCTTCCGGCTGGAACCTTTAAGAACAGGATCGCCCTGATAACGGCGTCCGCCGCGGGGCTTTCAGATCTCCGGGCGACACCATTCAGTCCCGTGACGCCAGGAGTGGAAATACACGCCAACATCATAGACAACATCCTTTCGGCCAGGTTTCTTCGTCGGCTCGGCCTGTGGACCGAGAAGGCGTACATCCTCGTGCTTGCCTTGGTGGTGGGGGCGGCTACCGCATCAACAAGGCCGTATATCGGATTCGCGGTCGCTGCGGCGCTGTCGGCTGCTGTGACCGGAGCCCACTGGGGGCTATTCGCCTATGGATGGGTGCTTCCGATAGTCAACGTGTCTGTTGTGATGGCGGGTACTTATCTTGGAGTCGTGCTGTTGAAGTATGTGGCTGAGGAAAGAGAGAAAAAGCAAATAAGGTCTGCCTTCGGGCATTATCTGGCGCCGCAGGTTCTGGAGGAGGTGCTTAAAGCGCCCGAGACGATCGGCCTGGGTGGCGCGAGAAGACATATGACCGTTCTTTTTTCCGACATCGAGGGGTTCGCCTCGTTATCGGAAAAAATGGCGCCCGAGGATGTGAGCGCGATTCTGAACGAGTATCTGAATCAGATGATGAACTGTATCAAGGAGACCGGCGGCACGTTGGACAAGTTCATCGGCGACGCGATCATGGCGGAGTGGAATGCACCGGTAACGCAGGCGGATCACGCCGCCCGTGCGTGTGAGACCGCCCTGCTGATGATGGAAGAGATGACGAAGCTCGGAGAGAAGTGGCGCGGGGAGGGGAAGCCACTCTTGAATATCAGGATCGGCGTCAACACAGGCGAGATGGTCGTCGGCAATCTGGGGTCAAAAGAGATTTTTGATTACACGGTGATCGGCGACGAGGTCAACGTCGCCGCGAGGCTGGAACCGCTCAATAAGGATTTCAACACGAATATCGCGGTCTCCGAAAGCACCCGCGACGAGGCCGAATTGCATCGGCCGGGCAGGTTCGTTTTCCGCCGGCTGGCAAGGGTGGCATTGAAGGGGAAGACCGCGCCGCTGGATGTTTATGAATTGGTCAGATTGAAGGACGCTTTGGCGAGGGAGCGCATGGAGGCATTAGGTCTCTACGCGCAGGGGCTTGACCTGTTTCTCGAAGGGCGCTTCCCCGAAGCGAGGGAACTGTTCGAGCGGGCAGTCGAGAGGTACCCGGGCGACGGCCCGTCCCGAAACTATGCGGAGCTGTGCGCAGCTTACGAGGAGGCCCCGCCTCCGCCCGATTGGAACGGGGTATATGTTCAGAGATCGAAGTAACTGGTTTCGTATGCCGAAGAGTTGCGAAGATCTAACTAGCCGCGACATTTCAAATCGACATGCTGCCGTTTCCAACCCGCGCCGTCAGGCATGGATTTCTTGATGAGTATCAAGGCGCGCGCTACCGTAGACCCCTATGCTGGTCGCTGCCGGTGGCCCAACGGGTGACGTCCTCCACGCGCGGGCCCGGCCATCATGGCATGGCGTCACAAGAGGGTGCAGCGATGAGCGCAGGCGGTGCGGGCAAGCCGTTGGAAATCTTCGAAACGATCGACGCGCGAGGGTGGGAGCCGCCCCAACCGATGATGCGCGTGCTGGATACGCTCGAGCGCCTGCCGCGCGGCAAGAAGGTAATCATGCTGCTGCACTGCGAGCCGCGGCCGCTGTTCAGGGTCCTCAAGAACAACAGCTTCGACTATCGCTGCCGGTTCGTTCCCGACGGCCACTTCGAAATCACGATCTGGCACTACGCCGACACGCTGGCCACTTCCGCCGACCTCGACTGAAAGATCACGGCCACGAGCACGAGCAGCAGCAGGGCCGCTGTGGCGTTGTGCGCGAGAACGGCGAAGAGCGGCGGTTGCAGGTGGAGCGCCGTGATCCCGAGCGCGAGTTGTACGGCGATCGCCGCGATCAGCCTTCTTGACCAGACCGCCATCCGTTCCTTTCGCCGCAGCAGCACGATGGCGAGCCCGATCAGATAAACGGCAACACCCGCCGCGCCGAAACGGTGTGCCATGTGCAGCGCCTGGCGCCCTGGGTCCGGCGCGAGCGCCGTGGTGGAAGGCGGGCTTGCTTCGCGCCAGGGATCTAAGCCGGCAAGCGACCAGTCGCGCGGCCACCACGCTCCGTTGCAATCAGGAAACGTGGTGCAACTCGTGAGCGCGTAATGGGCGCTCACCAGCCCGCCCAGGCTGATCTGCGCCACCAGCAGCACGAGCCCTAAGCCAGCCGACATCGTGATCATGCGATCCGCCTTTGGAACCGTTGCGGTCATGGTGACCTGCAACCGCAACCAACACAGGAGCGCCAGCATCGTCATGCCGCCGAGGAGGTTGCCGAGAGTGACTGCCGGAAGATGGGTGCCGGTCGTCGCCCGCCCCAGTAACGCGAGCAATACCGTGAGCACGGCGAGCAGCGCGGCGACCAGTGCCTGTGCGGGCCATTGCCGGCCAAGGCTCCAGCAGACGACGGCGATCAGCACCACCAGAAAGCCTACGGCAGAAGCCGCGATGCGGTGCGTGCCGCGCACGAGGGATGCGAGCGGGTCAGCCGCGGCGGTCGCCGCGCCGTAGCACGCCGGCCAGTCGGCACAGCCGAGCCCGGCCTGCGTGAGCCTGAGATAAGCGCTCGCGATGATCACCACGAACACGAGTCCCATCGCGATCGCGCTGACGCGCGCGATGAGCCGCGCCGCGGCGTCGAGCCTAGTGTTGTGAATCATTATTTCGATGCAGAATCCCTGGAGCCCCTCGTGTCGAAAACGTGTAGGTCAGGTTGCTGCATTGACAGCTACCTGACGCCAAGTTGACGTCGGGGAACGCTGCGCGCACCCCGACCTACGTCCAAAATTCTGCGGTGAATTAGCGACTCAGGACACTAGCCAATGGTAGAACCACCACCGCCCATACCGTCGCGCGGCGCGGCAGGTCCGCGCCACATCGCCTGCACCACGATCACCAGAAACAGCAGTCCGCCCGCTACTGCGACCAGCCCACCCAGCCCCATTATGCCCATGGCCACGATTTCCTCCGTGCCTCTCAACACCTGCGCCGCCCCCGCCACCTTGCGCTGCACCCCGTAGCCGCCGGACCAGACCAGGCCGATGACGTGCAGCAACTGCCCGCTGCCATAGAGATAGGGCTGCAGCGTTGCGAGGCGCGGCGCCGGCTCGCGGTAACCCAAGCGCGGCAGCAGCAGGTAAACCGCGCCCATCAGCGCGAGGGTTACGCCGACGATGGAACCATGATAATGCGCCGGAATCTTGACGTTGCTGCCCTCGATCGTGAAGCCGATGATGCCGCCGATTCCGAACAGCGCCATCGAGCACACCAAGGCGGCGCGCAGCGGCCGCGCCGAGGCGCTGACCGCGTCGCCGCGCATGAGACCCCATATTACGGCGAGCCCGAGCGGCACGATGGCGAGCCCCCCGCCGAATTGCATCACCCAGGTGAAAAGCTTGCGATATTCGACCGACGTCACGCCCCACGCGAGATAGATGATCGGCGCCACGAATACGGACGCGAGCCCCACGCCGAACAGCAGGACGGTCACGCGCGGCGTGAGCGGCATGCGCGCGCCGCACGTGGTAGCGAGCCACAGCCAGGCCACCAGCATCAGCAGCGTGTAGGTGAACTGCACCACGTGCCCGGCGCCCCAGAACAGGATGTCGTAGTACCCCCGCGCCGGCAGACCATGGGGTACCGTCAGCCATGACCATACCAGTGCGATCACGGCCATCGCCGCCGCCACCGCTGCGGTGTTGAGCCCAAAACGCAACGCCCCCGCACCGTCGATGCGCACCCCGACCCGCGGCGCCGCGGCGAGGCTCCTCAGCACGAGCAGCACGAAACCAGCCAGGAATACGACAAGTCCTGCCAGAAACAACGCGTCATCGAGCACCGGCACGTAGTTGCTCATGATCGCCGCGCCGCGGCCTGAAAACGGGGCGACGCAGATGATCGCAGTCCCGGCCGCCGCCAGCCCGAGGGCCGTCCATCCGACGGCGACGAAACGGCCGCTGCTGTTGATGCTCCAGAACACGCCGCCGAGCGCAAGAAACCACACCAGCACCGACAAATCGACGTGCACCACCAGCGCGACGTGGAAGAAATCGACCAGCGGAAAAACGTGCTGGAAATACGGCGTGCGGGAAGCGACCAGCAGGATCGAAAAAATTCCGGAGCCGATGAGCGAAGCGAGTCCCAGCATCAACCAGCCGGCGGCGAGCGCGGCGCGGCTGTCGGCGGGAACCGCCAGTTCGTATCGTGTTTCCGGCATGCGGCGCTTATTCTACCGTCAGCCACGCGTGCCGTCGCGCCGCAGGCGCAGCCGCTGCGGCGGAATCGCGACGCGGGCCGGCAGCGTCGCTAGCGCTGCGCGGAACTGCGCGAGCGCGTGCGCCAGCGCCGTTTCCTCGCCCGCCCCGAACCCTGCCACCCGCAAACGCTCGTGGGGAACGTTAGGACGCAGGTGCGGCTCACGCCGGCGATTGAGCCGCTGCTCGGTCCACACGTTGCCGTAGCGATACGCGCAGTCGGCCTCGCGGCAACCGGTGACGAGAACGCCGTCGGCGCCGCTGCGCAGCGCGTATTCGATGAACGACGGCGGCAGCATGCCGATGCACAGAAGGCTTAAAACGGTCACACCCGGTCCCGTCACGCTGCGCGTATCGGCGGCGCAGTCGCAGCCGAACACGATGACCCGCGGCGCGGCGTCGCGCCGCGCGAGCGCACGCTCGAGATCGGCGCGCAGCGCGTTGACCGGCAACTGCGGCATGTCGATGCCGGTCACCAGTTGCTCGTTGCAGCGGAACGGCGTCGAGGACGGGCACGCGCCGGCGCAGATGCCGCAGCTCGCGCACAAGCCGGCAATCACCACCGCGTGTTGCTGGCCCGGCCTTGCGCCGGCGCGCGGCTGCATCACCACCGCCGCATACGGGCAATCGGCGAAACAGCGGCCGCAGCCGTTGCAGTTCGCAAGATCGACTCGGGCCACGGGCGTCGGCGCGGAACGCGTGAGCCAGGGCAACAGCGCAAGCGCGAGTGTCACGCCGCCGGCCAGCGCCCACAGCGCGCCCGCCGAAACCCGGTCGAGCATCGGGTAAAACAGCAGATAGAACCAGTCGAGCTCAAGCGGCGCGGGCGCCTGCGCCAGATCGGCGGGCGGGTGGCTCACCGCGGGCTTGGCCAGCGAGAGCACGAGCAACGCGGCAAACGTGCCCCAGGCGAGCGCGCGCGAAGGCACGGTGTCGGCGTGATCGACACGCTGCACGTGCACGAACATGCCGAGCAGCAGCGCGAGCGGGATGCCGATGTGGAGGAAAATCAGCAGCGTGAACACGCGGTCGCTCAGCGCCGCAGCGGTGAGAAAATTGCGTGTCAGCAGCTCGGCGAACAACGGCAACCAGTCGAGCCACTCGGTGGTGGCGATCGCCACGTACTGCGCCAGCCGGTCCCACACCAGCCAATAGCCGCCGATCCCCGAAGCGTACATGAGCCACAGCAGCGGCACGCCCGTAAGCCACGAGAACCAGCGGAAGCCGGCGTAACGGCCGTGGACGAATTCCTTGGCGAGGTGCAGCACGACGACGACGACCAGGGCATCCGAAGCGTAGCGGTGCAGGCTGCGCATCACGCCGCCGGCATACCATTGGCCGCGCGTCAGATACTCGACCGACTCGTAGGCGCCCCTCACCGAGGTGTCGAAAAACACGTAGAGATAGATACCGGTGGCGGCGGCGATCCAGAACAGGAAAAACCCGAGCGCCCCCAGATGCCGCCACGGATTGGCTGCGGCGCCGAAGGCGCGGTCGAAACCGGCTTCGATGCGGTGCAGCGCGTGCAACGTTGCCGCTCGCAGTCTCCCCGCAACCAGTCCACCGCCGGCCTCAGCGCGCATCAGCGTGGCGTCCCCGCGCACTGCGGCTGCGGATTTCACAGCGTCAAGACGAAGCCGCCCTGCGCGGCAACGAAATCGATCACCAGCACACGCCCGGGCTTGAGTTCAAGTGTCGCCTCGCGCACATGATTGAAATCGCCCGCGACGCGATCCTTGAGCCGGGCGACGACGCGATGCGTGCCGGCGGCGATCGGAAAGCGCTGATAAACGGTCGCTGCGCCATCCCTGGTGAACCCGGAGGGCGGCACCAGCGCCTGGTAAATCAGCTTGCCGTCGATTTCCAGCTCGATGGCCACGGGTGAGCGTTCGCGCGGACAGTCCAGCGGCGCGCGCATGTTGGGCGGCAGCTTGGCCAGTTCCTGCGGCGTGCGCTGGCGGCACTCACCGATGCGCTGCGCGGCGTGGCTGAACGAGAGCCGGATCAGGGCCTGGTCGGCGCCGAGATGGCGATAGTGAGGCGAGGTCGAAAAATACCCGACCAGCACCATGAACGGCACGTAAAGCAGCGCCTGTGCAATAAACCGTAACGCCGTACTCACGGTGCGCCTCCCAGCCGCACCATGTCAGCTTGCGGCGCCGCGGTCTTGAGGTGCGGCACGAGCTTGAACGCATCTGAAAAGCAGTCATCCTGCGTAAGACCGTGGGCCATGAACGCCGGGTGCGCCGCCGCGACCATCGCCGCCGAGCCGCACGCGTAGATCTGGTACTGGCGCAGGTCGGGAAAGTCCTGCAGGATCGCCTCGTGCACCAGCCCGGTGCGGCCGGTCCAGTTATCTTCGCGTTTCGGCTCGGACAGGACCGGCACGAACTTGAAGTTGTCGTGCTCCTGCTCCCAGCGCCGCGGCAACGCGCCGAGATACAGGTCCTTGAGCGTTCGGACGCCCCAGTAGAGGACCATCTTGCGCTTCATGCCGGTGCGGAACGCGTATTCCACCATGCTTTTCACAGGCGCAAATCCGGTCGCGCCGGCGACAAAGATGATCGGCTTCCTGCTGTCCTCGCGCAGGAAAAACGAGCCGAGCGGACCCTCGAAGCGCACGACATCGCCCTCCTTCATCGCGGTAAACACGTGGGTGGTGAAGCGCCCGCCGTGGATCCAGCGCATCTGCAGCTCGATCAGTTCGGCTTCCTGCGGCGCGGTGGCGAACGAGAAGCTGCGCCGCTCGCCGTCCGCGAGAACGATGTTGATGTACTGGCCGGCGTAGAAGCGGAGCGCGCCGGCGTCCTCGAGCTTGAGGAACACCTGCATCACGTCCTCCGAGAGCCGCGCCATCCGGTGCACGCGCGCCGTGTAGGTCCGGACGGGAATGCCGCCCGGGGTGCTCACCGGCACATATTCGATCTCGACATCCGACAGCGGCGTGGCGCAGCAGAAGAGAGCCTTGCCCTCGCGCTTCTCGGCATCGGTCAGCACGCTCGGCTGGTAGGCGCCATAATCGACCGCGCCATACAGGATGTGGCCTTTACACACGCCGCAGCCACCGTTGCGACACTCGAACGGCAGCGCAAGGCCCTCGCGCAGCCCCGCATCGAGGATGGTCTCGCCTTCCCTCACCGGCGCGATGCGGTTGTCCGGATGCGCCAGGACGTGAAACACCCTGCCCTTGCGCGCGAGCCTGGGCGGCAGCCACGGCAGCAGGAAAAGCAGCGCGGTAGCGCCCCCCACCAGCAGCCACGCCTCGCCCGGCGACCAGCGGTAGATCAGCGCGTAGACCGGGAGATAGAACCAGTCGAACTCAATCGTCGTCACCGCCGCGGCGAGATCCGCCTGTTCCTGGCTGAGAGCGGGCTTGAGCAATGACAGCACGGTGAGCGCCGCGATCACGGTCGCCATGATCGGCCGCGGCGGGTTGGTCCTGGCGCTCGGCACCCGCTGCGTGTGCACCCACAGCAGGGCGAGCGTAGCGAGCGGAATGCCGATGTGGATAAAGGAAAGCAGCGAGAACAGCCGGTCGTTGACGCTGCCGGCGTAGATGAAATTGCGGATCAGCGCGCCCTTGAACATCGGCAGCCAGTCGAACCACTCGGCGGTGGCGATCACCACGAATTGCGCCAGACGGTCCCACGGCAGCATGTAGCCATTGATGCCGGCGGCGTAGACCAGCCACAGCAACACCACGCCGGTCACCCACGAAAACCAGCGGAAGCTGCGGTAGCGATCGAAGGTGAAGTGGCGCACCAGGTGCAACAGCATGGTAAGCACCATCGCGTCCGATGCGTAGCGGTGAAGGCTGCGCATCACTCCGCCCAGGTACCACTGTTGGAGGGTCAGGTGCTCGACGGAGGCGTAGGCCTCATTGACGCCGGTCTCGAAAAACGCGTAGAGGTAAAGGCCGCTTGCGACCACCACCCAGAACATCAGGTAGGAAATCGCTCCCACATAATAAAGCGGATTGAGGCGGTCGCCGAAAGCGAGGTTGAACAGGCTCTCGACACGCAGAAAAATCCATTGTCCGGCAAGCTGTATGCGTCTCAGCACTGAGAACTACCTCTTGATCCTTGCATAATCGACTAACAAATGAATGTCGTCCTCGCGAAGCCTGCCCTCGAATGCTTTGATCGGGGGGCGGGGACCCATACTGAGCTACCACGAAGCGCGATGCATGGTATGGATTCCCGTTTCCACGGGAATGACATCGACCTATTACGACTGTTAGCCAATTATGCAAAGCTCGATAATACGGCGCGCCCGGCATCGGCATCGCAAACCGCACGCCGACCTCGCGCGCAGGCACGGCGGCGGCCGCGCACCATCAAATATGCTGCGCCTAATTAAATTAGTTTAGCGCCGAAGCGCTGAAACGGGATTGATGTGAATCAAGGGCGGGAACGGTCAGCGGCCGTGCGGCCTGCGCCACCACTCCCTCAGCAGAAATAACAGCGTGCCGCCGATCACCGTGAGTCCCGCGAAGATCTCGATAAACAAGGCGTAATTCAGCCGGTATTTACCCGACGCAGGGTCGTAAACCGTGCACAGCACGCGAATCTTGTCGAGCAACTGCACAACGCTCAATTCCCGCGGCGAGGAGCCCGTCACAAGCTCCCGCAGCGGCTCGACGAGCAGCGGCAACTCGAAGCGGTCACCGTAAACCTGGCGATACACCCTGCCCGCCGCATCGACCACGGTGACCTGCGCGATGTGGTCAAAACCGCCGGTCGTCGCGGCATAACTGAAGCCGAAATCGCGGGCCAGTTGCGCGACCGTTTCGGCGTGCGCGCCCGCAAACTCCCAGTTCGGCGCCCGAACGCCCTGGCGACGCGCGAAGTCCGCCATCGCCAGCGGCGAATCATGGGGCGCGTTGAAGCCGATGGTCAGCGTCGCGAAGCTGTCCGCGCCCAGCGTGCGCTGCGCCTGGCTGACCGCCTGTGACAGGAATTGGACGGAGGTCGGACACACGTGGCTGCAGCCGGTGTAAATGAAATTGACCAGCAGCGGCTTGCCGCGATATTGAGCGAGACGGATGCGCCGTCCGGCGCGGTCCGTCACTTCGTAATCGCCGACCGGTTTGCCGATCACGCCCTGGCTCAACCTGACCGCGGCGTCCTGGTCCAATGCGACTGGGCCCACCGCAGCCCCCATCGCCACGTTCTGCGCCGGCGGGGAGACTTGATGCCCCACAGCCGATGCCCCCGCCCCGTCGCTCGCGCCGAGGCCGGCCGGCAATCCGAGCACCACGGCCGCCAACCCGGGTTGGAAAATCGTGCGCCACAGCATGTCGCTCAGCGCTCCCTCACGCCAGCAACGCGCGATCGACGATCGAGGCAGTCAGCAGCAGCGCGAGCTGGAGCAGCGAGGCGTGGAAGCAGCGCATCGCCGTGGCGCGTGAAGGCACGCGCACCATCTCGACGTTGCGCGCGATGAACAGCGTGCCGCCGGCAATGGCTCCGGCAAGATAAATCCAGCCCATGCCGAAAAACGCCGGAAGCGCGGACACCGCCACCAGCGCGACGGTGTTGGCGAGGATGACGCGGGCCGTGCGCGCGTTGCCGATCAGCACCGGCAGCATCGGCACGCCGGCGGCGGCATAGTCCTCGCGGTACGCCATCGCGAGGCACCAGAAATGGGACGGCGTCCACAGAAATAACACCACGGCGAGCACGATCGCCACCACGCCGAGATCCGGTGTGACCGCTGCCGCGCCGGCCAGCACTGCGAAGCTTCCGGCCAGGCCGCCAATCACGATGTTGAACCAAGTGCGGCGTTTCAGCCACACGGTATAGACGATCGCGTAAAAGAACGCGCCGAGAAATACGAAGAGCGCCGCGAGCGAATTGAGCGCCAGCGCGGCCGACGCAACCGATCCCGCGAGCATGAGGGCAATCAGCCACAACCATCCGGCATTGGGCGCCAGCGCGCCGGTCACGAACGGCCGCCCGCGGGTACGCGCCATGCGCCGGTCGAGGTCCACTTCGTAATACTGGTTGAAGGCACCCGCGGCGGCGGAAGCGATCAGGACCGCGAATCCCAGCGCCGCGATCTCTGCCGCCCCGAGCGCGCGCCCCGGCGTTACCGCGATACCGGCGAGCGCGGTAAAGGCGATCGCGACGCCGATCCTGAGCTTGAACAGATTCAGCCCTTGCCTGATTGCCGCACCCACGCCGCCCTCGCTCACCACGGTTGACTGCACCGTACTCACGGTCGCCCGTCACGCACTGTCATCATTTGAGCGGCCACACTTGCGACAGGTATTTCCAGTTCACAAAGTAATACAGCACGAATGAGACCAGCAGCACCATCGCCAGCGCGAATGTCCCCGGCGCGACCATACCGCCCACGCCCACGTTGCCGTGGCCGGTAATCGCCGCCGCGACGGGTTGCGCGGGCACCGGCGCAGCACGCCCCTCGGCGACGCGCACCGGCTGGTAGCCCGGGGTCTCGATGCGCTTACCGAAAAACACCGATCCCACCGTAATCAGCAGATAGGCGGCGCCGCCGGCCACCGCCACCAGTCCGCTGATCGCGAACAGCCCGATCATCAGATAGGCGGTGCCCGGCCATTCGTGCGGCATCAGGTTTCCCGCCATCGTGATGTCCCAGTGACGGCGCGGCACGCCCAGGGTGCCCGCGCCCATCATGAACAGCGCGAACGCGCTCATGCCGATGCCGAAAAGATACGGCTGCCACTGGGCCAGTTTGGGAAACATCACCTCGCGCCGGAACAGCACCGGGATCAGGAAGTAGGTGAGCGCCATGAACGCGAGTGTGGTGCCGATCACCACCGTGGCATGGAAATGCCCGGGAACGTAAAGCGTGTTATGCATGATGATATTCAACTGCTCGGTGCCGAGCACCACGCCGGAAATGCCGCCGAGGAAACCGAAGCCGATGAGCGACATGAACATGCCGGAAAAAACCGGATTGCCCCATGGGGCCTTCCTCAGCCACTCGAACAAGCCCTTGGTGAATCCTTTTGCGCGCTGCGCCACTTCGATCGAGCCGGGCACCGTGAGCCCATGCACCATGCTCGCCAGCACCGCCAGGTACATCGCGTAGCTGGTGTTGAAGATCTTCCAGTTCGAGCTTACGCCCGGATCGACCAGGATGTGATGCGCCGAGGCGAGCTGCAGGAACAGGATGTAGAGGAAAAACGCGCCACGGCTCACCTTCTCCGAAAGCGGCTTCGCGCCGAACACGATCGCCGCGATCGCGTACCACACCGCCACGTGCGCCGAGACGTTCACCTGTTGCGACGAATGCCCGAAGGCCCACCACACGGTGCGGTACATCAGCGAGTCGATGTGCGCTATCAGGCCCACCGACCACAGGAAGGTCGGGATGAGGATGATGGCGCCCGCGGCGATGGTGAAGACCGCGATGATGCAGGCGGTAAGCGCGCCGAACGTCACCAGCGGTATCGAGCCGTTGTAAGTGCCCTCCGCCTTGCCCACCACCAGTGTGCCGAGGAACACGAAGCAACCGATCAGCGCACCCACCGCGAACAGGATCAGGCCGAGGTAGAACGCCGGGTGCGCGCCCATCGGCACGTACGAGGTGAACATCACGCTCGAATCGCCCTTGAACACCGCAAAATTGTTCATCAGCGCGCCGAGGATCATCAGCCAGAACCCGAGCCACGCCATCTTCGGCGTCGCCAGCCGGCAGCGGAGCAACGTCGAGGAACAAAAATACAGGACCGCGATCTCGAAGAAAATGATCCAGAAGATCAGCATGTCGATGCCGTGCCCGGTGAGCACGAGGTAGAACCAGTCGGCGGGCAGCAGGTGCACCGCCGGCCAGCGCGTGAGCAACACCAGCAGCGCGAGCACGCCGCCCACCAGCAGCGATACCACCGCCGCAACGGCGTTGGCCTTCATCAGGGCTTCGGCCGGCTCGTGGAACTTCAGGCCGGTCGCCGGGCAAGTGCGGAACATCCGATTGAGTGCCATCGCCGCTCCCCTCCTTATTTGTTCACCACGTAGAGCTTGCTGCTCATCGTGTGATGATTGACCCCGCAGTACTCGTTGCAGATGATGGAATAGGTGCCGGCCTGGGTCGGGGTGACGGTGATCACATGGTCGTAGCCGGGATGCACCTGGATGTTGATATTCTCGGGCTGCAGGGAAAACCCGTGCAGCCAGTCCATCGACATCAGGTGCAGGCGGTAGCTCTTGCCCGATTCCAGTTCGAGCAGCGGCCACCAATTCCACAGGCGCGCGATGAGATACACATCCGACCCTGCCGGCGGATGCACCACCGGGATCTGCTGCTCGGTTTCCTTGCGCACCGTATACTTGTCGACCATGTCCTGCGTCTTCCTGGTATAGGCCTCGGGCGTCGTCCGATACGCCTCGTTCGCGAGATTCTGTTTCCCGAAGACATGCCAATAAGGCATCATGAAAAACATGATCAGGCACCAGATCAGAGACAGAACGATCCAGGTGCCTTCAAGACGATCGAGAGGCTGCTTCCACCATACTGTGGCGGGCGGCGGCTGAATGGCGCTCATCGCGTGTCCTCCGTAGGTTGCGGAAAAATTGGCAGGACCATTTCACTTCCCCACCGGAATGGAGACGATTTCCATCACGCCCCAGACGATGTACAGCACCGTCGGCATCGCGATGCCCAGGAACAGCAGCAAGAAAGGGTTGTCCAGAACTTGCTGCATGATCGGGATGCCCTCTTCCAGATCGTCGGGGGCTTGCGCCGGAGCGGGATTGCGCGTGATATCTGCCATGATGTCTCCTGTTGAGATCTGCGTTATTGCCGCGGTTTCAGGTTTTTTTGCAGCCGCGACCCGGCTGGAAATCTAATGCATGCGCAACGCAACAAAACATGATTCAAATCAAGCTTTCAACAGAATCGAAGGGGCCTATGACGAATACCCCTGGCGGTCATGAAAAGCTTGATTTAAATCAAATTTAGTGGACGGCGCCGGACATCATTGCCGCGCGCCGAAATACAATGTCGGGAAGTTCCAGGACCGACAACGCGGATAGCAGCGAAATGATCCAGACGGATTCAGACCACCGGATTCACCAGCCGCCCTCAAGCGTCGCCATGTGGCTAATGGCGTGCTGCGCGGTGGTCTTCGCCATCGTCGTCGTGGGCGGCATCACGCGCCTGACCCATTCGGGGCTCTCCATAGTCGAATGGCAACCGATCGTCGGGACCGTGCCGCCTCTCACGGATGAGGCATGGGCGGATGCGTTCAGCCAATACCAGCAGACGCCCGAGTACCGGCAGGTTAATGCCGGCATGAGCCTGCCCGAATTCAAGAAGATCTTCTGGTGGGAGTACGTGCACCGGCTGCTGGGGCGCTCGGCGGGCCTCATTTTTCTGCTGCCGTTCCTTTATTTCCTCGCGCGCAGGATGATCGATCGGCCGCTGATCGCGAAGTTCCTCGGCATCTTCCTGCTGGGCGGCCTGCAAGGGGCGTTGGGCTGGTACATGGTCAAGAGCGGGTTGGTGGACGAACCGCGGGTCAGCCCGTTCCGGCTGACGGCGCATCTCGGCCTGGCGTTCCTCATCTACGCGGCGATGCTGTGGACCGCGCTGGAGGTGCTGGTACCCCGCGCGCGCGCCGTCACGGACTCCGTGTTGCCCGGCGTTCAGCGCGGGTCCGCGCTCGTGCTCGGCGCGATCCTCGTGGCGACACTGTCGGGCGCCATGGTCGCCGGCACCCGCGCCGGACTGGCCTACAACACCTTTCCGCTGATGAACGGGCACTGGATGCCGCCGGAAATCCTCATGCTCGATCCGTGGTGGGACAATTTCTTCCATAACCTCGCGACCGTGCAATTCGACCACCGTGTCATGGCGCTGCTGCTGACAGTCCTGATCCCCTGGTTCTGCTGGCGTTGCTGGCAGGACGCACCAACGCGCCGCGTCGGCCGTCTCTGCGCCCTGCTGCTCGCAGTGCTCGTACTGCAGATTGCGCTCGGCATCGGAACCTTGCTGCTGGCGGTCCCGGTCGCTCTCGCCGTGTCCCACCAGGCCGGCGCGCTCCTGTTGTTCACTGCCGCACTGCTTTTGGCTCACGAGCTGCAATACCCGTGGGATAGTGCCGATACGCGTGCGGCGCAGGCGCTCTCGGAACCGGCTGGTTCCGGCTCGCCCAGCGGTCTCACTGCGATTCCATGACAACGCCCACGATGTCTCTGGCCGAATTACCGAGGTGGACGCTCAAAGGCCGCTCGCTGCTGCCCATCGTGCAGGGCGGCATGGGGGTCGGCATCTCCGCACACCGGCTGGCCGGAAACGTCGCGCGGCTGGGCGCCGTGGGCACGATCGCCAGCATCGATCTGCGTCACCATCACCCCGACCTCGTGGAACGCTCCGAGGGATGCCACGACCAGGAGCAACTGGATCAGCTCAATCTGGTGGCGCTGAACCGCGAAATCAGCATGGCGCTTGACACTGCGGCAGGCCGCGGCGCCGTTGCGGTCAATATCATGAAGGCAGTTACCGCATACGCCGGTTACGTGCGCCAGACCTGCGAAAGCGGCGCGCACGCGATCGTGATGGGCGCAGGCCTGCCGCTCGATCTTCCGGAACTGACCAAGGATTTCCCCCGTGTGGCGCTGATCCCGATCCTGTCGGACGTGCGCGGCGTCAATATCGTGCTCAAAAAATGGCTGCGCAAGAACCGCCTCCCGGACGCCATCGTGATCGAGCATCCACGCTACGCCGGCGGGCATCTCGGCGCGACGCGCCCCGAGGAAATCGCCGACCCGCGGTATGATTTCGAGCCGGTGCTGCACGGCATCTTTGCGCTGCTGCGCGAGCTTGGGATCGAACGCGAGCGCATGCCGCTTATTCCGGCCGGCGGCATCAACAGCTATGAGAAAGTGCGCGCGCTGCTTGATCTGGGCGCGGCCGCGGTGCAGATCGGCACGCCGTTCGCCGTGACCGAGGAAGGCGATGCGCATCCCAACTTCAAGCAGGTGCTGGCGGAAGCGAAACCGGAGGAGATCGTCACCTTCATGAGCGTTGCCGGGCTGCCGGCGCGCGCGGTGCTGACGCCGTGGCTCAGAAACTATCTGCACCGGGAGAAGGCGCTGCAGTCGCATGCCAAAGCCGACCCGCGGCGCTGCGTGCCGGGACTCCAATGCCTCACGGTGTGCGGTTTGCGCGACGGGATCGCCAGCATCGGCCAGTTCTGCATCGACACGCGGCTCGCCTTCGCGCTCAACGGCGACATCAAGAAGGGACTGTTTTTTCGCGGTTCGGAAGGCCTGCCGTTCGGAGCGGCGATCCGGCCGGTGGCGGAACTGCTGGAGTATTTCCTGACGGGAAGGATGCCGGCGGCCTTCGGCTGACGATTTTGGCGCGCGTCTTGCGGGGATGAGATTTCTCCCTCCGATCATCCTTGCAATTTGCGCCACCCTGCTCAAACCCCGGGTTGAGTAGGGGACTTTATGACGCAAGTCCGGGCAGCGGATTTCGCGCAAGCGCGACTGCGATGATGTAGAGGAATACCGCCTGCGCCGCGACCCAGGCGGCGATTCGCGTTCGCCTGGTCTTGCCGTGCCTCAATGCCACCATGCCGAGGCCGATGTAGACAAGGAGCGCGGCGAGTTTCGCTGTGAGCCAGGCATGGGTGCCCGGATATTGGTGGATCAGCATCGTCATCCAGATCGCGGCTGCAAGCAGCAGTGTGTCGTTGACGTGCGGTACGATGCGCGCCCAGCGTTCACTGAGGCGCGGGGAGCCGTTGATCATCCAGATGCCGCGCACCACGAACAGCGTATAGCTCACGGCCGCCGTGGTGAGGTGGATCATCTTCAGCACGGTGAAATCCATCGCTTACCAATCAAGAAGTTTACGGCGCATCTGGCCAATCTTACGACAGGTCTATCCAACAATCGATCCCGACCCCGAATGTTCGCCAGCGTCGCGCGCCGCTGCAACGCGCCGTCCGGCCGCCCAGGCGGGGTCGGCCCACGCGCTCCCTAATGCTGCAAGGCAAGCCGTTCGGCTGAGGAAAAGTTACACTATTTATTCCGGGCACTCAGGGGGCAACCCGTTCATGCCGGGTGTTATAATTTCTGGTCTCCTTTTGGGGTTAAACCATGGGCGGAGCATCCGAACATCGCTATCTGAAGACTCTCGACTCCGATCTGGTCAAGGCGGTAGCCCGCGCTGCGCGCCGCGCAAAGAAATCGCCGGCAGAACTGGTGCGCGAGCTGATCCTTGACGGGTTGCAGGAAGCGGACGATTACCGCGCCGTGCTTGCCTTTCGCAAAAAGCGTGGTCGCACCTACAGCCACGCTGAAGTAAAGAAACGCCTTGGCTTGGCGGGTTGAATACAGCGCGGCAGCTCTCAAGACGCTGCGGCGGCTCGACCCCCCAATTCAACGCCGCATCACGTCTTTCATCGAAACGCGCGTGGTGGACGACCCCCGTCACGTCGGCAAGGCGATGCGGGGCGATCAGCGTGCATGGCGTTATCGCGTTGGCAACTTCCGCCTCATTTGTGACATTCACGATGCGTCGCGCACCGTGTTTGTCGTGCGCATCGGGGACCGCAAGGAAGTCTACCGCTAGTCACGTGTCAGCCGCGCACCGCAGCCAATTTCGTAGCAGCGGAGGAATAAATATCAGTGTAACTTTTCCTTGAATGAACTCGGTGAGATTCGAGACACGGTCAACCGCGGCTGGCCTTTGGGCAGCGAGCGGTTCAAGGACGAAATCGAGCGCGCACTGTGCCGACCTCGCTTGGGCCGGCGTGCAACGTCGTCATACCGCTTCCTCAGCGTGACGTGCGGATGGTGGGGAGCGGAGCCCGGAGTCGCCCAATCTTTTCAGGCGCCGATTTTGTGAATAGAATCGCCGTATGCCCCGATGCCATCAAAACGATAGCCTATAAAAATGGCCCGCGATCCTGTCACCGTCTTCTCGCCCGGTCAAAAAGCCCAGAAAACCGCACGCTGGGCCAGAATCATGACCAAGTGGCTCATTACTTATTCGCGCAGAAACGGTGCCAAATGGCGATTTGTAGAGTTCGGAGGGATCACCGGCGCAGAGTCCTATGGCATTGTTGATATTCTTGCCATTCGCAAAGATCACAAACCAAAGAAGGAAGGAATCAAAAGAGGGGACTTGTTCGATCTTGTGCTTATCCAGACGAAAGGCGGCAATGCAAGATTTCCCTCCGACTCAGATATTGCCCGACTGATTAAAGCAGCAGATCATCACAGAGCAAAAGCAGTTGTCTTAGCTGAATGGAAATTGGGAACGAAACCGAATCTGTATCAATTGGTTGATCGAACATGGCAGTTGACCAATCCCGTGGATATTTTCGGATGAAAACGCCTACCTTCTATAGAAAGTATAGCTCTGACCCTGACGGCTCGCTCTGCTTGTTAATCGAGCCTGGCCCAGAGGTCCGGTGCAAAATGTTCGGAGGAGTAAATGTATACCCAAAATAGAGCGAGAAACGTGAAAGTCGTAGTGTCCGAGCTTTTTCTACAGACTCGTTATACCGCATGAAAGCAATCTGTCGAAATTGCCAATTCCTGGCTAAGGAGTACCGAGAAGAAAACACGGGGCGGCCCTTGTCCTTTTCCCTAGATGAATCCGAAAGAAAACTTGTGCAATCGGATTCGGCGCATGCTGTCAAGAACTTCTACTCTCTCAAGTGCCAGCTCGGCGTCTGGGATGAGGGGGTGAGCCAACCTCCGGGTGGCCGGGACGTTACGGTTAATATGACGCCAAGGAAAAACAGCTGTTTCTTTTTCCCGTACCACTCAGCCATGCTCTTTGATGCCGCAAGAGAGCTGCAAAAGCGTGAGGATGAGAATCGGCAGCTCAAGAGATCAAATATGTACACTCGTATAGGTCTTTGGATCGCTGCCGGCGCCTTGGCTGTCAATGCGGTCATCGCTTATTTCAAGGCGTGAGGGTGCGGTATAGCCCATCAGTCGAAACGGCCGGCTCGCCCTCCGCTCCGCTCCGGCGGAAGCCGCCGCTCACTTCCAGCGTTGGGCATGCAAGACAAAACACAGATCCGTCGGCGGCTGTATACAGAGCCCACTGCTTCGTTACGCTGCGACAGATGGGTCATGCAATTACAGCGAGTCCATCCTTTCGTCTGCGCACGCGGCCCACGGCCACCAGCGTGTCGATGATCTGCGGCAGGCGCTTCTTCCACTGTCCGCGACCGGTGAAGCACGCCGCGATGGCGTCGTCGGCCAGCGGTGCGCGTGCTGCAGTTAGTACTTCGGCTACCGCTCTGACTTGCGCGGGCAGCGTAGCCGGCCATGGCCGGCGCACGCCGGGCTTGGCGGCAACCGCGACTTCTTCACCGGTGTCGATCTCAAGCTGCTCAGCCGGCTGCGTTTGCGGCTGGCCCGATGCCGGAATCTGGAACTCGGGCCGCAGCCAACGGATCACGCCGCGTTGTTCTTCTGCCGCGCGCTCCGCGTTGAGCGCGACCAGCCGTTCAAGCAGGGCATCATCTATGGCGCGTTTCGCGTCCTCACGCGAGGCGTGATCCACGGAAGTCGGCAATTGACCTCCTCCTCTGCTTGCGGGGGAGGCCCGCAATTCGCCCCCTCCCCCCGTTGCGGGGGAGGGCTGGGGTGGGGGGACGGATGATGGAGGCGCATTCCCGTTCACCACTTCCAGCAACGGCGCGAGATCGCTCCAGCCATAAGCATCGAGCACCGCGTGGTCGAGTTCGTCGTGCAGCGTCTTGAGCACGGCCACCAGCCCATGCTCGTGGATCACTTTTTCTTTCGCGTTGAGCGCTTCGCCGGTTTTGAGCTTTTCGAGCACGTTGTACATGCTCGTCAGCGTGAGATCGGCGTGCTGCGCCTGCTGGCGCTTGCGGTGTGCATCGAGTTGTTCGGCGAGGTGTCGAATGCGGGTCTTAAGCTCGGGTTTGGCGTCAGGGAACGGGAACGTCTCGAAGCAACGTGACTTGTTGTAACGTGGATCATTGCCGACGCCGAGCCGCCCACCCGCCGCGAGCGCCCAAGTCACATGAACTTTACTCGACAACACGCCAAGAAAATATGCGTCGTCGAGCCCAATCGCGATCAACATGTTGTCGGGTAAGACGCTCGCTGGGAGAAACTGAAATGTGCGATGCCTTGCAGTTTCCACTGTGGCGATATAACGCTGAAGACCACGGATAGCAGCGCGCATCACTTGGTTATTGCGTCGGAACAGCCACCATTTCTCCCGGAGCTCCCGGTCGGGACTTTGATCGCGCTCAGGCTTCACGCGCTCCGAGATCCATTGATAGACCTCCGGAAACGATTGCCGAATCTGGTCAATATTGAGCCCCAATAGGTCAATTACCAACACGTTTCGCGGTATTGCGGTTAGGTCCCTTCCGTTCCGGTAATCCCGAATTCGCTCCTCCAGCCCAGCAATCCTGCCGAGACCAAGCTGTGCGGCTTCTTCTCTTGAAACTATGAATCCCGAGCCATGCAGCTTCACGCCAGGAGAACTGATGTACGCATTCCCTTGCAGCGGTCCCGCGGCGGCAACGTTTGCGCCCGTGGTCAAATCGGCGTGTATCGCGCCGTGTTTAGCAACCAGTGTGACATCGACCGCGCCATCACCGCCGGGGGTTTCCGCCACAGACGTCAGCAGCGCACCCGTGCCGATTTGCAGCTTGCCGACCGTCATCGCGATCCTTACCGCCGCGCCGTCGGCACTGTCGACCCACGGATGATCGGGAATGGCGAATGCCAATGAGAGCGGTGGCTTCGCGGCCATGTGTCGCTCGATCACGCGTCGGTTGAACGTCTGGCGCAGGCTGTTGGTCGTAATCAGCCCGAATCGTCGAAGCTTGCCCGCCCGCGTCAGTTCAGCCGCATAGTTCCACCAATACATCACGAAATCCGCCGATTCCGGGACCTCGGGCCAAGTATCGCGCAGCGATTCCGTGTATCCATCGCCCAGCGCGGCCCGCATCGAGCCTGCTCCTATGAACGGTGGATTCCCCACCACGAAATCCGCCGCCGGCCACTCGGCCTTGCGGGGATTGACGTAACGCTCCACCGGCACGCGCGCGGCATCGTCTGGCACGTCCTCTCCAGTGACAGGATGTTTCTTCATCGTTTTGCCGTCCCAGCGCGAGACCGGCACGCCGCGCTCGTCGGTCACGTATTCCATGCGGTCATAGGCGAGCACGGCATCGCGGCATTCGATGTTGTGAAAATCTTTCAGCACGGGCAGCGGCGGCATGACCTGGCCGCGCGTGCGGAAGTGCCACTGCAGGTAGCCAATCCACAGCACCATTTCGGCGATCTCGGCCGCGCGCGGATTGAGTTCCATGCCGAGCAACTGGTGCGGATCGACCGACACGCCCTGCAGCTCGAGGCGGCCTTGCGTATCCCCGAGGTCGTCGAGCTGGTTCAGCACTTCGCCTTCGAGCCGCTTCAGGTGTTCGAGCGTCACGTACAGGAAGTTGCCCGAACCGCACGCCGGGTCGAGCACCCGCACGTCGCACAGATGCTTGAGAAATTCCCGCACCTGCTGCTGCGCCTCCTTCAACTTGCCTTCGCCGGCCAGCACCAGCGCCGCGGCCTGGGCGTTCTTCCAGTCCTCGCGCAGCGGCTCGACGATGGTCGGCAGCACCAGCCGCTCGACGTAGGCGCGCGGCGTGTAGTGCGCGCCGAGCGCGTGGCGCTCGGCGGGATCGAGCGCGCGTTCGAGCAGCGTGCCGAAGATAGCAGGCTCGACCTCGCGCCAGTTGGCGTGCGCCGCCGCGAGCAGCAGTTCGATCTGGTCGCGGTTAAGCGGCAGGACTTGCGGGTTCTTGAACAGCTTACCGTTGAATTTCAACAGGTCGGCACGGATCGCAGCAGAGAACTCGCCGCGGTCCATCGCGCGCCAGACTTCGCCCACCAGCGGCACGAACTGCGCGGGATTGTCCTTCAGGCTTTCCAGCAGATCGACGAAGGCGCGCTTGGGGAGCAATCCGACATCCTCGGCGAACATCGAGAACAGGCAGCGGCTGAGAAAGCCCGCAACAACCTCAGGCGCATGGCCGGCCGCCTCCAGCACCCGGGCCACTTCAGCTAGCCGCTCGGCAACCTCCCGCGTCACTTTGGCGGACTGGCGCGTCGGGTCAAGCGACAGCGGATCAAGCCACACCGCGCGCAGCCGCTGGCGGACGGCTTCGTTGCGCAGGTCGGCAAGCTGGATGCGGTGCGAGCGCGGGTCGGGAAATGGCGTGTAGGTTGCGCCGGAGCGCGTGAACTCCGCGTACAGCTCGATCACGTTGCCGACATCGACCACCAGCAGGAACGGCGGGCGGCCTTCCGTGGCCGGCAGCGCGCGGGCATATTGCTCGCCCTGACCACGGGCTCGGAGTAACGCGTCGTCAAAGCCTTTGCCTTCGGCTTTCCTGATCTTCTTTGCCTCCAGGACGAACGCCGCGCGCCGGTAACAGTCGATGAAGCCGCTGGACTCGGTGCCGTCACCGTGCCGGAAAGTGATGCGGCGCTCGAAGACGTAGGCGTTGTCGCGCGTATCCTCGCGTGCCGGATCGGGCGTCGGCAGTTCGAGCAACGTGCAGAGTTCGTGCACGAAGAGCTGATAGTTGGCGCGTTCTGACCCGCTGGCGGTTTGCCACCGTTCGATGAACTGGTCGACGCCGCCATTTGAAGGTTTAGCCATTGTCTATCCGGGTTCGAGCGCGCCGGCGAGTCAACTTTGGATCAACGCTCCCTGAACCGGAATGGCCCGCCATATTTCTTCAGGATGCGCTTGTAGTCCCCCTCATAGATACGATCATATTCCTCGATCCACGAATCCAACCCGCCGTCGCGCCAGTACTCGTAGTTCAAGGAGTACGGGCTCGGTTCGCTTAGTTCTTTGTACAGGGAAGGATCACGCTCATAAATCTGCCCCGGACGACACCCGATTGGCCGCCAGGCCGGATCGTCCGGAACCGAGAGGTTCTCCTCGTCAAAGTTGCGTGTCCGCAGATACCGCAACCTGTCCATATCCAAATCCGTAATGAGCACGCCGGGCTCCGACATTTTCCCTTCCATACGCTCGGGTCCCGCCGCGATGGCGCCTGCCGACATCTGTTTCCGGTAATCGAAATGGTCCGACACATAAAGGTTCTGGGTTGAGAGCACATAGCAAAGATTCTCTGCCGCACGCGCACGGGCGAGGCAGTGCCAGGTATCTTGCAGCGCGAGACCCGTTTGGCTGTGCCTGCCATGGACAGGAGACACGATGATTTCCGCGCCTCTAAGCATCAGCATGCGCGGAAGTTCCGGGCACCAGAGTTCACTGCAGATCAGAAGTCCAATTTTGCCCAGGTCCGTGTCGACCACGATTCGTTGCTTGCCTGGCAAAAGATGTCCCTTCCCCCCGTAAAGGTATGCATTCAATGGCGGGGTATCCGGTTGCTGACGAAGATAACACGCAAGTTCGGTGCCCTCGGGACCGAAGAGCCTCAGAGTCAGCAGGTACGCACCGGAAACATCGCTGGTTACGACGTTTCCGGCAATGATATACATCGAGCGCTCTTTCGCTTTTTTCTTGAGTTCCTCGACGGGATCGAATGGAAATTTTGGATTATCCAATGGGCCCGTCATCGGTCCCGGATAACCCTCGGGATAAAGAACCAGTTTCGCGCCCTTGCTTGCAGCCTCATCGGCGTAAGCGATCGCTCGCTCGGCGTTTCGCCACTCGGACTCGCCATAATATGAATGCGGCAGAACGATACCAACACGAACCGTAGATGGACTGGCCATGTTTAAAAGCTCCTCGAGGAAACAAATCCTTGTATTCGACGCGGAAATTCAGCGGTAATTTCGTTCCACAAACAAAAAGGGACTTCTAAACTGGAGCAGGTTCCCTTTTGACGTAACGTCCGGAGCTGGCCAGAACGGGCCGAGCCGGTACGCCAAATCTGGACGCTGGGAATCAGTAATGCTAATCGCCGGTTGGAGCTATCCGGAATTCCAACACGGTCGGGATGTGGATAAGAGCCTCCGACAACTGGCGAAGGTTATCGGAATTCTGCGTGCGTATCATCATCCGATACTCAAAATGCTTGCCGTCATCAGCGAGTCGATAATGAAGGTTGGCGATCGTAAATGCGAGACTCTTGACCAACTTTCGCAGTTCTGTCTCGGGCATCGCCGACTCACGGGCAAACCTCACGATGAATTGCGCGTATTGCTGCGACTGCATTTTGTTCTCGAACCACCGGAACGCCGACAACGTGCCCAGCGTCAATGCCGCCGCAAGTCCCGCAGGAAAATAAAATCCGATGCCTACGAGAATGCCGATTGCGGCGGTAATCCAGATGGACGCCGCCGTTGTCAGGCCGCGCACCGAAAGCCCCTCTTTCATTATTACGCCCGCCCCAAGGAAGCCGATGCCGGTCATGATTCCTTGTGCCATCCGCGTCGGATCAACCGTTACTCGTTCCATTCCTCGTGTTGCGAACCATTGCCCCTCGTAGACCGTGACTAGCATGAGTACAGCGGACGCCAGGCAAACCAGAGTATGCGTTCGAAACCCTGCAGGCCTGCCGTGGTAGCTACGCTCCAGGCCTACGAGACCGCCAAACATCAAAGCGACAAGCAACCGCAGCGAAATTTCCGGATAGTCACTCATCATTAATTCCCTACATTGCCCCCGTTGGTGTAACGCAGCCTATGGATACATTGCCAAAGATATTACGCCAATTTAATAGTTCAGAACAAAAACTGTTACCGAATCAGTGCCCGTTTTCGTCCCAGAATGGCTCACCAACGTTGCACGAGAACTATAGTGATCGATAAATGTGCTCATTCAACAGGTATCGGCCGCGCCCAAGTCGTAAATGCAATGGATCTCCCCGGGGTAATATTCGCGTGAAAACCCTCCACAATCGGCAGGCTTACCAAGTGGTCCTATCCGGGTCTGCCATCCAGCCTGGGACGCGTTAAGACGGGCCAGTATCGCACCGCGTACAGACCGAACGCCGCAGCCCAGAGCAGCGCCGATAGCTGAATACTCGCCGGATACAGTTCAGGCGACGCCATGCCACCGAAGACGCGAACGAGCGCCGCGACTTGCACCAGCAGATACGACGTGAGTTCGAAGCCGTCCGCTTCGAGCGGACGCCCCGTATGGCCGCGCGCGGTACGGGTCATCATGCCTATCGTCAACCCGCCAATCGCGCCTACAGTCAGCGCATGGGTGGCAAACGATCCCGCCAGCAGCCCCAGTTCCGATAGGCCGCGAAGCGCGAGGTGCGCGACTATCCATGCATATGCCGCATGAAGTATCCACACCAGCGGCGTGGCGAGCGTCCGCCACGGCTGCCACAGATAAAGGCGCACACCATGCATCAGTGCGCTCGCCAGCGCAATCGCGGCGACGACTATCGGATTCCATTGCAAAAGGTCTGCTGCGAACAACAGCATGACAGTGCCAAGCGCGAGCTTTTCCACCAGCGCGTGGCGCGTTGCATGCGTGCCAGGTATGCCGTTGTTGGTGAACATCGGTATCACGCGGCCGCCCATTACCGCCATGATGAACAGCACGACGTCCAGCGCGAGCTGCAAGCCGAGCCGCGGCGAGAGTTCGAAGCGTTCCCGCAGCGCCAGGTGCACCGCGAGGACCAGCACGCCCATCAGGACCAGCAGCCCGACGAAGAAGTAGTTGCGGACATTCCGCGATCGCAGCAACGGCATGCCGATCGCCACCGCAACCGCGACGGGAAAAGCTGCGTTCACCACCGCTGCCATTAGATCGAGCGGTGTCAGCACCAATACCCTGCCGCAGACCCAGAGCGCCGCCAAGGCCATCAACGGCACGCCGCTAGGCGTCGGCTGGTTCGTCCAGGCGCGCACGGCCGTCAGCAGAAAACCCGCGATGACCGCAGTCGTGTATCCGAACAGCATTTCGTGGCCGTGCCAAACAGGCCCCCACAGGTACGCGGAGGGAAGATACCCTGAGTACTGCGCCGCCCAGAGCAGGACGCTGAAGGCGCTGAAGAGGCTCGCCAGCAGGTAAAACGGGCGAAAACCCAAGTTCCACAGCGCGAAGCCGGTCGAAGCGGGCGGCGCCAGCGGTTGCGCAGGTCGATTAGGCGGCAGCTTGTTCATGGGGCAGACGGCACGCCATCAACGGCCAAACAGCAAATACCCGTGGCTGCCGGCCACCGCGCCCGCGACCGTGACCAGGCTCAAACCGAGCAGCACCCAATGCAAGCGGGCCACCAGCCTGAATGTGGACTCCGGACGGTGTCTCGCCCGCTCGATGAACCACCGATGCAGAAACAACGGCTCAAGCACGAACAGCACCAGCGTGAACAACGCCCATACCAGCACCATCGCATGCATCCACCAGAATTCGGATCGAGTAAATCGCTCCCACAAATCAAGCCAGTGGACGAGGTAAAAACCGCTCAAGCCCGTGATCAAGGTAGTGATGCGCGATTGCGCCGCGAATCCGCGTTCGATGTTCTCGAAGAATGCAACGCGCTCTTGCGGCGTCTTGAGGTGGCGCGTTGCCGGCAGCAGCACGGTGGTCACCATTGCCACCCCGCCAATCCACAGCACGACGCCGACCACATGGAGTACGCGCGCGATCGTTGACCCTTCCATCGTCATCACTGAAACTCCGCCGGGCTCACGGCGCGGGGCGCCGTCGCGTGCCGCCACAGGACGGGCCACACGCGCCAGGCGTAAATCAGGAACGACAGCCACATCAGCACGCCGCCCGTCACAGCAACGCGTGTATCCGGCAAAACGATGCCGGCGGCAAAGACGACGAGTCCGCCGTGAATCGCGCAGAACTGTATCCACGGCCACGTACCCATGCGGATGGGGTTGCCGGTAAAGCGCGGCAGCATATGCGCGCCGAGCCCGTAAATCAGCGACTGCACGAATCCCGCCGTGAACAGGTGCACGCCAACCGCGCGCAGCTCATCATCCGTCACCAGCGCCCCGTGCCATGCCAGCCACGCTCCGCTCGCGATGAAATACACCATGGCCACCGACACAAACCAGCGGTTGTCTACCGAAAGCATCATGCCGGCGTGGCGCGGGGAAGCGCGGCGCCTGAGCGGCGCGGCAGCCGCCATGGTCTGCGATGGATCGGCGATGCCGATGCGGTAATTCCCGCCGGCCTCGGGCTTGATCCAGATGTAATCGAGGTCGTAGTACAGGCCCTCCGGCAACTCGCATCCCCGGTATTCAGCCATGCTTCACTTTGCATCGAGCGGAGACTTCAGTTTCACGGTCAGGATCATGTTGATTCCCCACAGCGCCATCGCGGCGAGAGTGAGCGCGCCACCCGCTGCCACCAGCCAGTCGGCATAAGTGATCCAGCCGGCGATCATCAGCGGCAGCCCCGCATTGGCGAGCCAGAACTGCACACCGGCGATACGTTCCGAGCGCAGCGGATAGCCGCCGAAGCGCGGAATCACGTGTAGCCCCACGCCGTAGATCGTCATCAGCACGAATCCCAATAACATCATGTGACCGTGGATGCGCGGCAGGTTGCCGGGAAGCAGTATGGGATCGACAAGGCGCACCAGCATCAGCAGCCCGCCGAGCAGTCCGTAAACTAGCCCGATGGTGACGAACAGCTTGTTGCGCCTGTGCATCGCCGGGGTCCGTGCAAATCTGGACGGGCTCAGTATCTTTCAGTCAGCAACCGATCACGATCGGCGAATGTACCATGATTTTGCTGTTCTGCCATGACTTCTTCACGGCACCGGATTGGTGAATAAAAATTGCCCAATCTGCCCCCCGACAACGCCAATCCATCCAAGGACAAATCGGCAACTCACGCATGTCGCTCGCGCAGAGTCCTGGCTGCTTCGACCATGTGCCTGAGCGCGGCCTCGGTTTCCGGCCAGCGGCGGGTCTTCAGCCCGCAATCCGGGTTGACCCAAAGCCTGGCCGGAGCGATGACCTCCGCCGCCTTTTCCAGCAACCGCAGCATTTCGGCCGTATCCGGCACTCGCGGCGAATGGATGTCGTAAACGCCAGGCCCGATTTCGTTCGGATATTCGAAGCGGCCGAATCCTTCGAGCAACTCCATATCCGAACGCGAGGTCTCTATCGTGATGACATCGGCGTCCAGCGCGGCGATCGCCGGGAGTATGTCGTTGAACTCCGAATAACACATGTGCGTGTGGATTTGCACGTCGTCCACCACGCCGGCACTCGCGACGCGAAACGCGCGCACCGCCCACTGAAGATATTCGTCCCACTGCGATTTCTTGAGCGGCAGCCCCTCGCGAAAGGCCGGCTCATCGATCTGTATCATGCCGATACCGGCCTTCTCGAGATCGGCCACCTCTTCCCGGATCGCCAGCGCGATCTGCAGCGCGGTCTCGGGACGCGGCCGATCGTCGCGCACGAATGACCACTGCAAAATGGTGACGGGCCCTGTGAGCATGCCCTTCATCGGTTTCGCTGTCAGGCTCTGGGCGTATTTTATCCAGTCCACCGTCATCGGTTCGCGCCGGCAAACATCGCCGAAAATAATCGGCGGTTTTACGCACCGCGAGCCATAACTCTGCACCCAGCCATATTCGGTGAACGTGACCCCCTCCAACTGTTCCCCGAAATACTCGACCATGTCGTTACGCTCCGCTTCGCCGTGCACCAGCACGTCGAGCCCCAACGCCTCCTGCTTTTCGACCGCAAGCCTGATCTCCGCCCGCATTGCTTCCAGATATCTCAGGTAGCCCAGTTCGCCGCGCCTGAAAGCGGCACGCATTCTACGAATCCCTGGTGTCTGGGGAAAGGATCCGATGGTGGTGGTCGGAAACAGCGGCAGATTGAAACGGCCATGCTGCCGTTTCTGCCGCACTGCAAAGGCACTCTGGCGCTCGCTGTCGGCAGGCGTCAGGCGCGCCACGCGCTGCCGTATTCCGGGATTGTGTATGCGCCCCGATGTGCTGCGACCGTGCCGGGACTCTGCTGATGCTCGCAGCTCCTCTTGAATAGCCTGCCTGCCCTCATTCAGGCCGCGCGCGAGTGTCGCCACTTCGCCAAGTTTTTGCACGGCGAACGCCAGCCAGCTGCGCAGATCAGGGTCGAGTTTGGTTTCCTGCCCGAGATCGACGGGGCAGTGCAGCAGGGAACAACTCGGCGCGACCCACAAGCGCTCGCGGAGGACCCCGTGCACGCGCTCCAATATCGAGAACGCGTGGCCGAGATCGGCGCGCCAGATGTTGCGGCCGTCGATCACCCCCAACGACAACACCTTGTCGCCCGGATAATTCGGCAAAAAAGCGTCCAGTTGATCGGGTGCGCGGCACAAATCGATATGCAAACCCGCTACCGGCAGTGCCTTGAGTTGGGCCGCATGATCGCTCACGCTGCCGAAATAAGTGGTCAGCAACAGCTTGACGGCAGCGCCGCTCAATGCCGCATACGCGTCGTCAAGTGCCGCCCACCAGGCGTTCGGCAAATCCGTCACCAGCGCCGGTTCGTCGATTTGCACCCACTCCACGCCGAGCGCAGCGAGGTTCGCGAGAATATCCCGATAGACGGGCAATAACCGCGGCAACAGACTCAGGCGTTCGAACCCGGGCTCTTTCTCCTTGCCGAGGTAGAGATGCGTGATGGGCCCCACCAGCACGACCTTGGACCGGATACCCAGATCCTTCGCTTCGGCCAATTCTTGGCACAGGCGGCTTGGCGCCGGACGGAATACGCTACGCGACGTGAATTCCGGAACGAGATAGTGGTAATTGGTATCGAACCACTTGGTCATCTCCATCGCCGGCTGCGCCGGGTTGCCCCGCGCCAGCGCGAAGTAGGCGTCGAGGCCGATTTCGCGGTCGTCGAAACCGAAACGCTCGGGAACCGCACCCAGCAGCACGCTCATGTCGAGCATATGATCGTAGAGCGCGAAATCGCCGACCGGAACGACATTCAGCCCGCTTTCTTGCTGCGCCGACCAATGGTGTTTGCGCAACACGGCGGCAGCCTGCCGCAACTGGCCGCCATCGATATCGCCGCGCCAGAACGATTCCAGTGCCGATTTGAGTTCGCGCCGCATGCCGATCCGCGGAAAGCCGAGGTTGTGCGCTATCGCCATGATGTGATTTCCGGTTGCCAAGACGCTTGATCCTGGGGCAAACTCACGCATGAATCCAATGAAAGTTATCAGATTTATAATGAATGGCATTCATAAATGATCGAATCGATCCTGGAAATAAGACATCTGCGCATGCTGAATGCGTTGGCGGAAGCGGGCAGTGTTTCGCGTGCCGCGCAACGGGTGCATCTGACGCAATCCGCGGTGTCCCATCAACTAAAAGTGCTGGGAGAACATTACGGCGTCGCCATGGTGAAGCGGCAGGGCCAGTCGGTCGTTCTCACGGAGGCCGGGTTGCGCCTGGTGGCCGCGGCAAGAGCAGTAACGCAAGAAATCCAGGTCGCCGAGCGCGATCTGTCCAAGCTCGCCAACAAGCCGAGCGGCACGTTGCGCATTGCATTGGAATGTCATACCTGTTTCGACTGGCTGATGCCGATCATGGATACGTTTCGCGGACACTGGGGGGAGATCGAACTCGATCTCGTCTCCGGTTTCCACAGCGACCCATTGGCCCTGCTGGGCGATGGCCGTGCCGACCTGGTGATCGTCTCGGAAGCCTCGCGCCGGCGCGGAATTGCCTATCAACCGCTGTTCCGCTTCGAAATACTCGCGGTAATGTCTCCCGAACACCGTTTTCGTGCCAAACGGATACTGCAGGCGCGGGATTTCTCGGGCCAAACGCTCATCACCTACCCGGTGCCGGAAGACCGCATCGACGTCATCCGGCATGTGCTGAAACCGGCGGGCATCCGCTTTCAAAGGCGCACGGCCGAACTGACCATCGCCATCCTGCAACTCGTAGCCAGCCGCCGCGGCATTGCGGCGCTGCCCAGCTGGGGCATCAAGAACTACGTGGACCATGACTACGTAATCGCCCGCCGCATCGGCCCCAAAGGATTATGGAGCGATCTCTTCGCCGCGACGACTAAAGACATGGCCGGCCAGTCTTACGTTCAAGACTTCATCGCAACAGCCAAAAGCACGTGCTTCGCCACGCTGGATGGATTGGTGGTGCTCAACTAGTGTGGTGAGTCATTATTTCGATGCAGAATTCCTCAAGCCGCTCGCATTGAGAAAGTGTAGGTCAGGTTGCCGCATCGGTGGCTACCTGACGCTCAGCGGATGTCGGGGAACGCTGCGCGTACCCCAACCTACGCCCAAGATTGTGCAACGAATTAACGAATCGGGACACTAGGTCAGGAGAGCACGATGCATAAGAATAGTTACGCTAGCTTGAATTGCTCGTTGTTGGCGAGTGCCTCCAGAGTCCGGCGCGCGCGCGCCTGAAGCGCGCGGTAGGTGCGTTCCCATTCGCCCGCGACCGGCGTCGTGTGTGCAAGCTGGCGGACCAGTGCGGCCAGAGCTTCTGCCTGCCGGCGCGCGCGCGTCAACCGCGCAAGCGCGTCGTCGTGGTCCGAGGCGTACACGAAATCCACCCTGCGGTCCTCGCAAATCCCGATACAAGGCTGCGCACCCTCGATCCGCCCGCAGCCGATGCACTGCCATGCCGTCACGCGCTCGCTCATCGCATCCCGTCCTTGTTCAAAGAGCATGGTC
>Ga0156176_1047_pt1 | contig 61112 bp, 61 predicted proteins | sample RifCSPlowO2_12_FD_107829 | JGI IMG/M metagenome (GOLD analysis project Ga0156176, IMG submission 107829) | Betaproteobacteria bacterium RIFCSPLOWO2_12_FULL_62_58
TCATGAAACTTTTATGTGCAGTAATCCAATGCTAACGTTTTGCTTTTAAAGCTTTAGTACTGCCTACTCTACATAACGTTCTGCTGTGTCTAATAGATCAAATGTGCAGCTGCACATTTGATCTACACCCACGTGCTCAACAAAGGCGGGCGCGGCGTAAGAAGCCCGTTGGACGCGGTCGGTGAGGTGCCGCGTGCGGCGGGAGACCCCGGCTCGGTCTACGTCGTGGCCGCGCATTCGGGCAAGACGCAGCGCGCAGGACAGCAACTGAAGGGTGCGCGCCGCGCTTGATTTCGTCGCTCGTTTCCAGTTCTTCAAATCTCCGCGAGGAGCCGCGCGATGAGGCGCTCCGCCTGCGCGACATAGTCGCCGCCGAAGAGATTGAGATGGTTGAGCACGTGATAAAGATTGTAGAGGTGTTTGCGCATCGCATAGCCCGCGTCGAGCGGATACGCGTCGCGGTAGGCGGTGTAGAAATCTCCCGAGAATCCGCCGAATAGCTCGGTCATTGCGACATCGGCTTCGCGGTCGCCGTAATAGACCGCAGGATCGAAGATTACCGGCTTGCCCGTTTCATCGAACCCGACGTTTCCCGACCACAGATCACCGTGCAGCAGCGCCGGGAGTGGCCGATAGCCGGAAAAGAACGCCGGGATTTTGTCGAGCAGCCTGGCGCCGTTTTTTTGCAGGCCGCCGCGGTAACCCTTCTCCGCCGCAAGCCGCAGCTGGTAGCCCAACCGGTGCTCGCGCAAGAATTCGATCCAGTCTCCACTCCGGCAGTTGATTTGCGGTGTGGCGCCGATGGTGTTGTCGCGCCGCCAGCCAAAGGCGCTACTGGTCAAGCGGTGCATCGCCGCCAGGCCGCCCCCGAGGGCGTGCATGTCGCCGCCGCGCGCGAGCGCGATGTATTCGAGCACCAGCCAGCTCGCCGTGTCGTTCGCGCCATGACAGATCGGGCGCGGCACCCGCAGCGTGTGGGAGCGCGCGATCTCCTGCAGCCCTGCCGCTTCGGCGCCGAACATCTCCGCTTTGTCGGCGGAATTGAGCTTGACGAAATAACCCGTTTCGCCGTCCTCAATGCGGTAAGCAGAGTTGATGCAGCCGCCGCCGACGCTGGCGCGTTGATTGATTTTGAATGGCTTGCCGGTGGCCGCGGCGACAGCGCGGCTGATGTCGTCCCAAGGGCTCAAGCCAGGGACTTACGTGCCTTTGCTATCGCCGCTTTCACCCTTGCCGGGGCGGTGCCGCCGATGTGGCTGCGGCTCTTGAGCGACCCTTCGAGCTTCAGCGCTTCGAACACATCCTTGGTGATCAACGGGGAAAACTGCTGCAGCTCGGCGAGTTTGAGCCCGGCGAGATCGCAACCGCGGTTTTCGGCCTGGCGCACCGCCTGCGCCACCGCCTCGTGCGCTTCCCGGAACGGCACGCCTTTTTTCACGAGATAGTCGGCGAAATCGGTCGCGGTGGCGTAGCCCTGCCGCGCGGCCTCGTACATCGCTTCCTTGTTCACTTTGACGCCGGCGAGCATCTCGGTGAACACCGCGAGGCTCATCATCAGCGTGTCCACGGTGTCGAACAGCGGTTCCTTGTCCTCCTGGTTGTCCTTGTTGTAGGCGAGCGGCTGCGACTTCATCAACGTCAGCAGCGCCACCAGGTGGCCGTTTACGCGCCCGCTCTTGCCGCGGATCAATTCCGCCACGTCCGGATTCTTCTTCTGCGGCATGATCGAGGAGCCGGTGCAGAAACGATCGGCGATGTCGATGAAGCCGAAGCGCGGGCTCATCCACAGCACCAGCTCCTCGCAGAAGCGTGACAAATGGGTCATGAGCAGCGCCGCTGCGGCGCAGAATTCGATCGCGAAGTCGCGGTCGGATACCGCATCGATCGAGTTTTCGCATACGCCGTCGAAGCCGAGTTCCTTCGCCACCATCAGGCGATCGATCGGAAACGAGGTGCCGGCCAGCGCGGCGGCGCCCAGCGGCAGCTTGTTGACGCGCCTGCGGCAGTCGGCGAGCCGCTGCGCGTCGCGCGCAAACATTTCGAAATACGCCATCAGGTGGTGGCCCAGCGACACCGGCTGCGCCACCTGCAGGTGGGTGTAGCCCGGCATTATGGTTTCGGTGTGTTCGTCGGCGAGATCGAGCAACGTGCGCTGCAGCCCCTTGGCGAGCGTCAGCACGTGATCGATCGAGGCGCGCAGATAGAGCCGGACGTCGGTTGCCACCTGGTCGTTGCGGGAACGCGCGGTATGCAGCCGCTTGCCGGCGTCGCCGACGAGATCGGTCAACCGGTGCTCGATGTTGAAGTGCACATCCTCGAAATCGATCGACCAGGGAAAGCTGCCGGCGCGGATCTCGGACAGGATCCGGGCGAGCCCATTTTCTATCGCGTCGAGGTCGGCCTTGGTGAGGATGCCGACGGCATGGAGCATGCGTGCGTGCGCGACCGATCCCTCGATGTCGAACTCGGCCAGCCGCTGGTCGAAGGCGACCGACGCGGTGAAACGCTTGACGAGGTCGGTTACCGGCTCGCCAAACCGGCCCGACCACGGCTTGTTCCTGCCGCCGGGCTTGTCCTTATCATTGGAAGACATGGTGCTGTTAGAATGAATGGCGCATGGCAAGTATAAATCAAAACGCTTACAGCAGCGCCTTGCCGAACTTCCGCAACCTCGGAATTCTGCTGCGCATCCTGCTGATCGTTAATGTCATCGCGATCGGCGCGGCGGCCGTGAAGGGCGCCACCCTGCATGGCATATGGCGGGAACTGCTCGACATCTCTGCGGTGGTGCAGCCGCTGCTGCTGTTGAGCGTGCTGGCGCTGGTCGCGCTCAACGATCTGCTGAAACGCCTGCCCTATTCTCTCGGCGCGGTGGTCGTGATCGCGCTCGAGCTCGGGCTCACCACGCTGCTGCACGTCTTCGGCCGCCCGCTGCTGGGGGTCGAGATGGCCTCGCTCGAGCGCTACTGGGTGCTCGCGCTGATCGTCACCATGACGCTCTTGTTCTATTTCGATCTGCGCGGCCGGGCGCTCTCGCCGGCCCTGGCGGAGGCCCGGCTGCAGGCGCTGCAGGCGCGCATCCGGCCGCATTTCCTGTTCAACAGCATCAACGCGGTGCTGAGCCTGATCCGCCAGGAACCGAGGCGCGCCGAGAGGGCGCTCGAAGACATGGCGGATCTGTTCCGCGTCCTGATGGCGGACAACCGCGAGCTGACGCCGCTGGCGCGCGAGGTGGAGCTGTGCCGCGAGTACCTGAGCCTCGAGGAGCTGCGGCTGGGCGATCGCCTCAGGGTCGAATGGCACATCGACAAGATGCCGGGCGACGCGTTCATTCCGCCGCTGGTGCTGCAACCGCTGCTTGAGAACGCCGTCTATCATGGCATCGAGCCGCGCACCGCGCCGGGCGTGATCAGCATCGACCTCTACCTTGCCCGCGAGCAGGTTCACGCCGTGCTGCGCAACCCCTACCAGCGCGACGGCAACCACCACGCCGGCAACAAAATGGCGCTCGCCAACATCCGCGAGCGGCTCCAGCTGCATTTCGACGCCGAGGCGAGCCTGACTACCAAGGTCGGCGACGATGCCTATCAGGTGCACATCATCATGCCGTACGTGAAGGCCGGGAAATGACGGAGGCGCGGGAAAGGCCGCTGCGCGTCGTGATCGTTGACGACGAGGCGCCGGCGCGCAGCCGCATGCGCGATGTGCTCGCCGACTGTGCCCAGCAACTGCCGCTGACGGTGGAGGGCGAAGCGGAGAGCGGCCGGGCAGCGCTCGCGCTGCTCGCGCAGCGCAAGGCCGACGTCGTGCTGCTCGACATCCGCATGCCGGAGATGGACGGCATCGAAGTCGCGCAGCACCTGCAGAAACTCGATGACCCGCCGGCGGTGATTTTCACCACTGCTTACAACGCCTACGCAATCCGGGCGTTCGAGGTGCATGCGGTCGACTATCTGCTGAAGCCGATTCGCGCCAGCCGCCTGCGCGAGGCCTTGTTGCGCTTGAGCTCGGCGGCGCGGCCCAAACCAGAAACGCTGCGCGAGCTGCAGCCCGGGCCGCGCGCGTTCCTCTCCGCCCAGGAGCGCGGGCGCATCCATCTGATCCCGATCGGCGACATCATCTATCTCAAGGCCGAGCTCAAGTACGTGACGGCGCGCACCGCCATGCGCGAGTACCTGATCGAGGAATCGCTAATGCGGCTCGAGCAGGAATACGCCGAGCGTTTCGTGCGCGTGCACCGCAACTGCCTGGTGGCAAAGGACGCGATTCGCGGCTTCGAACGCGCGGCCGGCGCCGGCGGGGAAGGTCATTGGGTGGTGGTGCTCAATGCGTGCGACGAAAAGTTCGCGGTGAGCAGGCGCCAGCAGCATATCGTCCGGGAACTCGGGCGCTAGTTCAGGCGGGGCGCGCTGCGCAGCTCGTGCAGCCCCTCCTCGATCGCCTGTTGCAGATAGAGGCGATAGAAGTCATCCGCAACGTGCAGGTTGAGGGGGTCTTGCGCACCGGATGGCGGCGCGGCGCATGCTAAAATCGCGGTAGCTACAACGCATCCCGGAAAATTCTTTAACAGCATGTCGGAGTATCGGTGAGCGCTGCCGCGATGAATGTGCCGTCCGGGCGCATCGTGATCGCCTCGCGCGAGAGCGCGCTCGCAATGTGGCAAGCGCGCCATGTCCGGTCGCGGCTCGCGGCACTATACCCGCAGCTGGAGATCGCGATTCTCGGCATGACGACCCAGGGCGACCGCATGCTCGGCGCTTCCCTTGCGAAAATCGGCGGCAAGGGCTTGTTCGTCAAAGAGCTGGAAGACGCCTTGGCGCAGGGCCGCGCCGATATTGCTGTCCATTCGGTGAAAGACGTGCCGATGAATCTCCCGCCCGGCTTTGCGCTCGCCGCGATCATCGAGCGTGCGGACCCGCGCGACGCCTTTGTTTCCGACCGCTACCGCAGCCTGTCCGAGCTGCCGGCGGGGAGCAGGGTGGGGACTTCGAGCCTGCGCCGTGAAAGCCAGCTGCGCGCGCGCCACCCGCGGCTCACGGTCGAGCCGCTGCGAGGCAACGTGTCCACGCGCCTGAAGAAACTCGAAGCGGGACAGTACGACGCGATCATCCTCGCCGCCGCAGGCCTGAAGCGCCTGGGCCTGGACGGGCGCATCACCGCGCTGCTGACGCCCGAAGAAAGCCTGCCGGCGGTTGGACAGGGCGCGGTCGGGCTGGAGTGCCGGACCGAGCGCGCCGACGTGGTCAAGCTGCTCGCGCCGCTTGATCACCGCGCAACCGTGCAGTGCGTGACCGCGGAGCGTGCGTTCTCGCGCGGGCTTGCCGGCAGCTGCAATGTGCCGCTCGGCGGCTTTGCCGAGGTGAGCGGCGAGCGCATGCGCCTGCGCGGTTTCGTCGGTGCGCCCGACGGCTCGCGGCTGGTGAGCGGCGAGCTCGAAGGACCGGCGGGTGATCCGGAAGCGCTGGGTCAGGCGCTGGCGGAGAAGCTCAAGGGGCAGGGCGCCGCCGAAATCCTCGCCGAGCTTGAAAAACAGGCAGCCGCCGATGAACGCCGATAAAATCTACGCCAAAAGCGTGAACGCAAAGATCGCAAAGAGCACGAGAAGGACGCAAAAGAAATGAGAGCAAGCAATGCTCTTGTTTGGTTTGATTTCGTTTTTCCTTCGCGTTCTTGGCGGTGAAAGGCTTTTTGCCTTTTGATCTGCGTTTATCGGCGTTTATCTGCGGTTCCCTTTAATGTCTGATTTTGCCACTGAAACACCGCTTGCGGGGCGCGGCATCGTGATCACCCGCCCGGCGCACCAGGCGCAGCCGCTTGTCGAGATGATCCGCGCCGCGGGCGGCCATGCGATCCTGTTTCCGGTGCTGGAAATTCTCGATGCGGATGATCTGAAGCCGCTCAACGCGTTGATCGACCGGCTCGAGGCGTTCGATCTTGCGATATTCATCAGCCCCAACGCGGTGAACAGGGCAATGAACCTGATCGCCGCGCGGCGCGCCCTGCCGGCCAAGCTCAGGATTGCAGCGATCGGGCGCGGCAGCGTGAAGGCGCTCGGTCATTTCGGTGTCACGGAGGTGATTGCGCCGGCACAGCACTTCGACAGCGAAGCGCTGCTCGCGCTGCCGCCGCTGCAGGATGTGAGAGGACGGCGCGTGGTGATATTTCGCGGCGAAGGCGGCCGCGAATTGCTGGGGGACACGCTGGTTGCGCGCGGCGCGTGCCTCGAATACGCCGAGTGCTACCGGCGCGGCAAGCCGAATCTCGATGCGGCGCCCCTGCTGAAGGCATGGGCTCGCAACGAACTGCACGCCATCGTGGTCACGAGCAGCGAAGGGCTGAGAAATCTCTTCGAGATGGTCGGCAAGCTGGGCCAGAGCTGGCTTCGGAAAACGCCGCTCATCGTGCCGCACCCGCGCATTGCGGAAACCGCGCGCGGCCTGGGGCTCGGGAACGTAGTGCTGACCGAGGCAGGGGACGAGGGCATCGTCGCCGGACTATGCGAATATTTCGGCGCCGCGGAGCGTAAATGAATTACGGCGGTCGTGTTGCGGCGGGCGGGCCGTGCTCGCATACTACCGACTGGAAAAATCGCGGGATTCCCCGATGAACGACTCATCGCAGACCGATCCGCAGCGCGCCGATGCCGCACGCGAAGGCCCGGCCGCCGGACCCGAGCCCGCGCAGCGTAAGGCGGACTCCGGCTTGCTGCAGCTCGGCGCGGCCGCGGTGGCTCTGGTGGCGCTTGCGGCGCTGGCGCTCGCCGGGTGGCAGGGGTACGACAGCCGGCGCGAGGCCGAGACCCTCAAGCAGGAGCTCGCGAAAAGGCTCGCCGAAGCCGACATCCACGCCAAGGAAAGCCGCCTGGTTGCGGAGCAGGTGCGCGAGGCAAACAGCGAAGCCCAGGTCAAGATCGGCATTCTCGAAAACAAACTCGCCGAGTCGCAAAATCAGCAGATCGCGCTCGAGGCGCTCTACCAGGAACTCTCCCGCAACCGCGACGAGTGGGCCTATGCCGAGATCGAGCAGTCGCTGCTGATCGCGAACCAGCAGCTGCAGCTCGCCGGCAACATCAAAGCTGCGCTGATCGCGCTGCAAAACGCGGACATGCGGCTGCGGCGCATGGAGCGACCACAGCTCACCGCACTGCGCAAGACCATCAACCGCGACATCGAGCGCCTGAAGGCGCTGCCGCACATCGACACCGTGGGCATCAGCGTGCGCGTCGATAACCTGATTGCAGCGGTCGACAAGCTGCCGCTCGCGATGGAAGTGCGGCCGCAGCCCGATCAGGCGGAGGAAGCTGCGAAGGACGGCGCGGGCAACGCCTGGTCGCGCTTCTGGCGCGAGGTATGGAACGACGTCAGGCAGCTCGTTCGCATTCAGCGCATCGACAAGCCCGACATCCCGCTGCTCACGCCGTCGCAGACTTTCTTCCTGCGCGAGAATCTGAAGCTGAGGCTGATCGGAGCGCGGCTGGCGCTGCTCGCGCGCGACGAAACGAGCTACAAGGCCGACCTCAAGGCGGCGCGCGAGTGGCTCGAGCGCTACTATGACCTGCGCAATAACAGCGTCATCCACGCCGTTGGCACGCTGCGCAACCTGCACGCGAGCGAAATCAGCATAGAGGTGCCGGATATTTCCGGCACGCTGGACGCATTGCGCGCCCTGCGGCCGGCGCGCGAGCGCGCCGCGCGCTGACGCGATAACTCCATGAGAACGCTGTTCTGGATCATCGCTATTTTCGCGCTGGCTGTGGGCGTCGTTGCCATCGCGCGCTACAACACCGGTTACGTCCTGCTGGTGCTGCCGCCGTATCGCATCGAGCTCTCGCTCAATCTGTTATTGGTCCTGTTGTTGGTTGCGTTTACGGTCGGCTATTCCCTGGTGCGAATGGTGTCCGGCACGCTCCGGCTGCCGGCGCAGGTGCGCGAGTATCGCGTTGCGCGCCGCCGGCAAAAGGCCCAGGCGACGCTGCTCGAGGCGCTGCAGGAATTCTTCGCGGGGCGTTATGCCAGGGCGGAGAAGGCCGCCGCGAGCTTGATCGAACTCGGCGAGCACGCGGCGTTGTGCGCCGTGCTTGCGGCGCGCGCCGCGCATGAGTTGCGCGCCTTTGAGCGGCGTGACGCCTATCTCGCCCAGGCCGCGAAGCTCACCCCGGATGACGGCGCCGTCAGGGTGGTGACGGAAGTCGAACTGCTGCTCGATCAGCGCCGTTTTCAGGAAGCCCTGGCGCTCCTCAAGTTGCTGCCGAATAAGCACACCGCGGCGCTGCGGCTCGAACTGAAAGCGCAACAGCTCGCGAAAAACTGGGAGCAGGTGCTCGCTCTCGTCGATCAGCTCGAGAAACGCAACGTGTTCGACGCCGAGCAGGCGGAGCAGATTCGGCACTACGCGCAGGCCGAAAACCTGAAACGGAAGGCGCTGGACAGCCGTGCGCTGGAGGAAGCGTGGCAAAGGGTTCCGGCGCGGCAGAAGAAAAACACGCGGATCGCGGCTGCCGCGGCCCAGTGCTTCATCGCGCTCGGCGGCGGCGCGCAGGCCTGCCGGATCATCGAGGACAGTCTCGATGAAGTCTGGGACAGCGAGTTGATCGGGCTTTATGCCGAAAGCGAAGGCGAGGCCCTGCGGCAGATCGAGCGCGCCGAAGCGTGGCTCAAGCTGCACCCACGGGACGCCGCGCTGCTCCTGACGCTCGGCAGGTTGTGCGCGCGCCGGGAGCTGTGGGGCAAGGCGCAGAGCTATCTTGAAGCCAGCATTGCGATCGAGCCGACTTACACGGCTCATGTGGCGCTGGCGCAGTTGCAGGAAAAGCTGGGTAATGCCGACAGCGCGCGCAGGCACCACCGCGAGAGCCTGGATCTCGCGGTCGGACAGCTGCGACAGATCACCGGCGGACGGCGCAGGATGCCCCTGTAAGGTCCGCGGGTGATGCCCGACCAAAATCAACGGTCGAGGTCGATATCCCGGTATGACGCGGGATGGCCGATAGGCTCGAGGTGGGTAAGTACGATCGCCCCGGGCAGTGCTGCCCGGATATCGTGCTCGATGCGCTCCACCAAATCGTGACCCTGCGTGACGCTCCACTCGCCGGGCACCAGCACATGCATCGACACGAACGACCGCGCGCCGGCTTGGCGCGTGAGCAGCGCGTGGAAATCGATGCCCTCGCTGCGATAGCGGTCGAGCACGCGGTTGACCGCTTTGCGCTCGGCCGCCGGAAGCGCCCGGTCGAGCAGGCCCAGGACCGAGCGCCGCACGAGCTTCACGCCGGTCCAGACGATGTTGGCCGCGACCGCCAGCGCGATCAGCGGATCGAGGCGTTCCCAGCCGGTCAGCACCACGGCGCCCACCCCGACGATGACGCCGGCCGAGGTCCACACATCGGTCATCAAGTGCTGGGCGTCGGCTTCGAGAGCGATCGAGTGATAACGGCGGCCGGCGTCGAAAAGTTTGCGCGCGACGGCATAGTTCACGAGCGAGGCCAGCGCCGAAATGGCCAGTCCCGCGCCCACGTTATCGAGCGGGCGCGGGGCGATCAGACGGTCGATGGCCGCGATGGCGATGCTTACTGCAGCGATGAGTATCAGCATGCCTTCGAAACCGCTCGCGAAATATTCCGCCTTGGTATAGCCGTAGGCGTGCTCGTCGTCGGGCGGTCGCGTTGCGATGGTGAGCATGGCAAGCATCATCATCGCGCCCGCCAGGTTCACCGTGCCTTCCAGCGCGTCCGACAGCAGGCCGACCGAATCGGTGAGCCACCACGCGGCCGCTTTCAAGGCAATCGTCGCCAGGGCCGCGGCGATGGCAAGCAATGCGAACTTTCTGGAGCCGGTACGGGACACGCAGCGGCGGGTTCAGTTGGATTCCGGCACCGCGGGCGTGAAAGAGTCGGAGAAGAACTCTTCGTCCGACAGCTTGCACCGTGTAGTGAAATCCTGGTGCGCGGCCTCGACCATGACCGGCGCGCCGCAGGCATAGACCTGGTGGCCGGAGAGATCGGGAAAATCCTCCATCACGGCGCGGTGAACGAGGCCGGCGCGCCCACGCCAGTTGTCTTCCAGCCGCGCTTCCGACAGTACCGGCACGTAGCCAATGCCGTCCTCGCGTTGCCATTTTTCAGCCAGCTCGTTCATGTAGAGATCGGCGCGCACACGCCCGCCCCAATAGAGCGTCGTCGGACGTTTGATGCCTTTGTGGATCTCGTGCTCGACGATCGCCTTGATCGGCGCGAAACCGGTGCCGCTCGCGAGCAGGACGATCGGCTTGTTGCTGTCCTCGCGCAGGAAAAAAGTGCCGAGCGGCCCTTCGAAGCGCAGGATTTCCTTGTCCTTCATCCGGTTGAAGACGTAGTCGCTGAACGGGCCCCCGTAATTGCGCAGATGCAGTTGCAGGAAGGTGTCGTCGTGCGGCGGATTGGCCATGGAGAGACTCCTGCGCCCGCCGTCTTTCATCAGGATGTCGATGTATTGCCCCGCGAGGAATTGCAGGCGTTCATTCGCCGGCAGCCTGAGATACAGCATCATCACATCGGGCGCGATCCGCTCCATCTTCTGCACGCGGCACGGCAGTGTCCTGATCTGGATGTCCTTGACGGCGCCGATCTCGCGGCATTCGATCGCAAGATCGGTGAGCGGCCGCGCCTGGCAGAACAGCGCCATGCCGAGCTTTTTCTCGGTGTCGGCGAGCGCGTGTTCCTGGTACTTGCCGTAGTCGACCAGACCTTCCAGCACCTTGCCTTTGCAGGTGCCGCAGGCGCCGTTGCGGCAGCCGTAAGCGATCACGAACCCTTCGCGCAGCGCGGCCTCGAGGATAGTCTCGTCGTCGTTGACGGTGAAGACGTGGTTGCTCGGTTTGATGGCGATCTGGTGCGGCATGCTGATGCCGGTCGCGGCGCCGATTCGGTCGGGCCGCCCGGGTTAGGCTACAATTCTTGTATGCGGCGTTTACTCATCATCGGTTGCGGCGACGTGGCGCTGCGCATGGTGCCCCTCGTGCGCGGGCGCTGCCGGATCTACGCGCTGTCGCGCAGCCCGCGGCGTTTTGCCGCGTTGCGCGCGCTGGGCATCACTCCGATCCGGGGGGATCTCGACCAGCCCGATACGCTCCACGCGATTGCGGGACTCGCCCACGACGTCGTGCACTTTGCGCCGCCGCCCGATCACGGCGCCCACGACACGCGCACGGCGCACCTGGTGGCGGCGCTGGCGAAGGGCAGAAGTCTACCACAGCAGGTAGTCTATCTCAGCACGAGCGGTGTCTACGGCGACTGCCACGGCGAGCTGGCTGCCGAGACGCGCCCGGCGCGGCCGCATACCGCCCGGGCGCGGCGCCGGGCGGATGCCGAGCGCCGGCTGCGGGAGTGGGGCGCGCGCAGCGGCGTGCACGTCGCGGTCCTGCGCGTGCCGGGCATTTATGCGGCGGACCGTCTGCCGCTCGCGCGGCTTGAGCGCGGCACGCCTGCGCTCGAGGCCGAGGACGACGCCTATGTCAACCACATACACGCCGACGATCTCGCGCGCATCGTGGTGGCGGCCCTGCGTCGCAGCCATCCCAACCGCATGTACAACGCGGCGGACGACGCGCCGCAGAAGATGGGCGACTACTTCGATCTGGTTGCCGACCGCTTCGGGTTGCCGCGTCCGCGGCGCATCCCGCGCTCCCAGGCGGCGCGCGAGCTCCCCGGCAACCTGCTGTCGTTCATGAACGAATCGCGGCGGCTCGTGAATCGCCGTGTCAAGGAAGAACTGCGGCTGCGGCTGCGCTATCCGACCGTCGACGACGGCATCGCCGCCGCGCTCGCCTCGCGCAAGGCGTCCGCCGCGCGCGCCGACGACTGACATCACAGGGAACGAAGGTCATGTCCGACAGTGCCGCTGCCGATACGATCATTGTGCTGACCAACCTGCCCGATCGCGAGGCCGCGCTCGGACTCGCGCAGGAACTGGTGACGCGGAAACTTGCGGCGTGCGTCAACGTGCTCGCCGCCGGCACTTCGGTGTACCGCTGGCGGGACAAGATCGAAACCGCCCAGGAGGTGCCGGTGCTGGTCAAGACCCGCGCGGCGCTTTATGCGGAAGTCGAAGCGGCCATCATCGGCCGCCACCCCTACGAACTTCCCGAGATCATCGCGGTCCCAGTGATGCGCGGCCTGCCCGAATACCTGGAGTGGGTCGTGGCTGAGACTTCCATCTCGATAGGCTAGGAGTTTGTCGGGGCTAAGTCCCGACAAACTCCTGATGCAAAACCGGCGCCAGGAGAATTGCATAAGAGGATGACAGATATGCGAATTCACCCGCGCTTTTTCTCAAATTCGACCGCTTCGGCTGGATTTGTTCTGAATTGCCAGCCGGTTTTGCTTTTAGCAGCCTGCACGAACTGTTAAGTCCGACAGGCTGCTAGCGCCCGGCCTCCTTCATGCGATTCCTGTTAGTCCTGCTGCTCGCTGCGCCGTGGTTCGGCCACGCTGCGGAACCCGACCTGCTCGAACCGGAGAAAGCGTTCCGGTTCGCCGCGCGGCTTGCTCGCGCCGACGCGATCGAGGTGCGCTACCAGATCGCCCCCGGCTACTACATGTATCGAGACAAGTTCCGTTTCTCGGTGGAACCGGCGGAAGCAAAACTGGGCACGCCGCTACTCCCGCCGGGCAAGATGAAGCGGGACGAGTTTTTCGGCGACGTCGAAACCTACCGCGGTGAAGTGAAAATCCTGCTGCCGTACGGGCTCGACGGCAGGGTCGTGCCGGCGCTCGTGCTGACGGCGATTTCGCAGGGCTGCGCCGATGTCGGCGTGTGTTACGTGCCGCAGGAACAGAAAGCGGAACTGCAGTTCGCGGCTTTCAACCCCGCAACCGGCGGCGCTTTTACCGGACCGGTGCGGGCCAAAGGGGGCGCGGGCGAACTGATCGATGTCCCCGGCGCAAGGGCGCAGGGTGAAGACACGCTGATCGCTGAACTGTTTCGCGGCGAGTTCTGGCTGCTGGTGGCGAGCTTCTTCGGTTTTGGCCTGCTGCTTTCGTTCACGCCGTGCGTGCTGCCGATGGTGCCGATCCTCTCGGGCATCATCGTCGGCCGCGGCCACCATCTCACCAAGACCCACGGCTTCCTGTTGTCGGCCGCCTACGTGATCGGGATGGCGATCACCTATGCGCTGGCCGGCGTCGCGGCGGGGCTTTCCGGCGCGATGCTGTCGGCGGCGCTGCAGAATCCCTGGGTGCTGGGCGGTTTTGCCGCGGTTTTCGTCGCGCTCGCGTTGGCGATGTTCGGCGTTTATGAACTGCAGTTGCCGGTTGCGCTGCAGACCCGCCTCACCGCGGCCGCGAATCGGCTCCACGGCGGGCACTTCGCCGGCGTGTTCGCGATGGGCGTGCTCTCGGCCCTGATTGTCGGGCCATGCGTGGCGGCGCCGCTCGCCGGCGCGCTTCTTTATATCAGCCAAAGCCGCGATGTGGCGCTCGGCGGCGCTGCATTGTTCGCGATGGGGCTCGGCATGGGTGCGCCGCTCCTGGCAGTGGGCGCTTCCGCGGGCGCGCTCGTGCCCAAGGCGGGCCCGTGGATGGAGACGGTCAAGCGCTTCTTCGGCGTGCTGCTGCTGGCGGTCGCGATCTACCTGGTGTCCCCGCTTTTCCCCCTCGTGGCACAGATGCTGGCTTGGGCAACGCTGCTCATCATCACCGCGATCTATCTGCACGCGCTCGACCCGTTGCCGCCCGGTGCGCACGGCTTCCGGCGCTTCAGCAAGGGCGTCGGCGTGATCGCACTGGTGGCGGGCGTCGTGTTCCTGATCGGCGCGCTTTCCGGCGGGCGCGACATCCTGCGGCCGCTGTCGGGACTGCGCGTTGGCGAGTCCGCCCCGGAATCGGCGCCGGTCGCGTTTCAGCGCGTGAACAATCTCGCTGCGCTGGAGGGTGCGATCCAGGCCGCGGCCGGCCGGCCTGTCATGCTCGACTTCTATGCCGACTGGTGCGTTTCGTGCAAGGAGATGGAGCGTTACACCTTCAGCGATGTCCAGGTGCGTGCGCGGCTGGAGCAGGTGACCAAGCTGCAGGCTGACGTGACGGCCAACACGGCCGAGCACGCGGCGCTGCTCAAACGTTTCAGCCTGTTTGGCCCGCCCGGCATCATTTTTTTCGACCGCGGCGGGAGGGAAATCCAGGGATTGCGCGTGATCGGCTTCCAGTCCGCCGACAAGTTCAGCGCCGTGCTCGACCAGGTCCTCGCTTTCCAATGACCCGGCGCCGTCAGATCATTCTCGTCGCGGTAGTGGCGGTCGCCGCTGCTGCCGCCGGTTATGGTTTCAACGCCTGGCATCTCAGTGGCGCCGACCGGGGCGCGGCGGAGGCGGTGATGGCGACCCAGTTCGCCGATATGGAAGGCCGCCTGCAACCGCTCAGTCAATGGCGGGGCAGGGTACTCGTGGTTAACTTCTGGGCGACCTGGTGTGCACCCTGCCGCGAGGAAATCCCCGGTTTTGTCAGGCTGCAGGAGAAATACCGTGATCGCGGGTTGCAGTTCGTCGGCATCGCGATCGACCAGCGCGACAAGGTGCAAGCCTTCGCCCAGGAGTTCGGCATGAATTACCCGGTGTTGCTGGGCGGCATCGACAGCGTCGAGATGTCGCGGCAGGCCGGCAACCGGGTCGGAGCGCTCCCTTTTACCGTGATCCTCGACCGCAATGGCCAGATTGCTGGCCGGGAGCTTGGTGGTCTCAAGGAATCCAAGCTCGATGGGATGATCAAATCCCTGCTATAGGCCGCAAATTTCGCATAATTTCGTTTAACTTCATCTAACGTCATGCACTCACCAAAGCTTCTGGCCTGGTTCATCTACTCCGAACAGCCATTCTGATGGCGTGCCCGATTGTGATCTTGGTCACAGCAGGCCCATTGTCGTACCTGCCTGAATCGAGTCACCCCGAAGCTTGATTTAGCAGCGTTTTTTGATCATCTTCGGCTAAAACAGGGCAAACTCCGGCAAATTGCTGGACAAAATGCGGTTATCTGTTGCAGACTTGCGCCCGGATGACCGGCGCCGAGCCTGAAGTGGTGCATGCTGTCTTGGTGGGTTATCCGACTAGATATGGCGACTGCTAAGCACATCCTCGTCATCAACGGGCCTAACCTCAACCTCCTCGGTACGCGCGAGCGGGAGCATTACGGTTCGGATACCTTGGCTGCCATCGAGGCCAGGCTCGCCGAGCAGGCGGGCCGAGCGGGCGCCCGGCTCGACACCGTCCAGAGCAATTCCGAGGCCGAGCTGGTCGAGCGCATCCAGCAGGCGGGCCGCGACAAGGTCGACTTCATCATCATCAACCCTGCCGCCTACACGCATACCAGCGTCGCCATGCGCGATGCACTGGCCGCGGTCGGCATCCCGTTCGTCGAAGTCCATCTGTCGAACATATTCGCGCGCGAAGCTTTCCGTCACCAATCCTATTTCACCGACCTGGCGGTCGGCATCATCAGCGGGCTGGGAGCGAGGGGCTACGAACTGGCGCTCGCGTTCGCGCTGCAGCATTCGAAGCAGAGCTAAGAGCCCCCGACATGGATCTCAGGAAGCTGAAATCGCTGATCGATCTCGTCCAGCAGTCGGGCATCGCCGAGCTGGAGATTACCGAAGGGGAGGAAAAAGTCCGCATCAGCCGCGGCGTGCCGGTGGCGCAAGCGAGCCTGACCGTGGCGCCCGCTGCCCCGGGTTCCACTCCGGCGGCTCCGGGAGCTGCGGTGGCGGCACCCGCCGAACCCGCGCTGACCGAGGGTCACATCATCAAGTCGCCCATGGTCGGCACGTTCTATCGCTCGTCCGCCCCGGGGTCTATCCCCTTCGTCGAGGTAGGCCAGGCGGTCAAGGCGGGCGACACGGTGTGCATCATCGAAGCGATGAAGCTCCTGAACGAAATCGAGTCCGATTACGATGGCACGATCAAGGCGGTCCTCGTCGAGAACGGCCAGCCCGTCGAGTACGGCCAGCCGCTGTTTGTCATCGAGTGAGCGGAAAGGCGCGAGCGGTGAGCGGTAGACCGTTTTCCCTTCGCCGCTTCCTGCTCACCGCTTACCGCTAACGGCTCTTCAATGTTTGAAAAACTCCTTATCGCCAACCGCGGCGAAGTCGCGCTGCGCATCCAGCGCGCCTGCCGTGAAATGGGCATCAAGACCGTCGTCGTCCATTCCGAGGCCGATGCCGAAGCCAAGTACGTGAAGCTCGCCGACGAGTCGGTGTGCATCGGGCCGCCCCCTTCGGCGCAGAGCTATCTCAATGTCCCCGCCATCATCAGCGCCGCCGAAGTGACCGACGCCGAAGCGATCCATCCCGGCTACGGCTTTCTCGCCGAGAACGCCGATTTCGCCGAACGCGTCGAGCAGAGCGGCTTCGTGTTCATCGGCCCCAGGGCCGAAACCATCCGCCTGATGGGCGACAAGGTGAGTGCCAAGAACGCGATGAAGAAGGCCGGCGTGCCGGTGGTGCCCGGCATCGACAGCGCGCTGCCGGAAGAGCCCAAGGAGATCGTCAGGGTCGCGCGCGAGATCGGCTACCCGGTGATCATCAAGTCCGCCGGCGGCGGCGGCGGGCGCGGCATGCGCGTGGTGCACACCGAGGCTGCGCTGTTCAACGCGGTGCAGACCACGCGGGCCGAAGCGCAGGCCGCATTCGGCAATCCCGCCGTCTACATGGAGAAATACCTGGAGAATCCGCGGCACATCGAGATCCAGGTGATCGCCGACAAGCACAAGAATGTGATACACCTCGGCGACCGCGAGTGCTCGATGCAGCGCCGCCACCAGAAGGTGATCGAAGAGGCGCCGGCGCCGCTGCTCAACGCGCGCGCGCGATTGCGGATCGCCGAACGCTGTGCCGAGGCGTGCCGCAAGATCGGCTACGTGGGCGCCGGCACGTTCGAGTTTCTGTATGAAGAAGACGAGTTCTACTTCATCGAGATGAACACGCGGTTGCAGGTCGAACACCCGGTGACCGAGATGATCACCGGGCTCGATATCGTACAGCTGCAGATCCGCATCGCGGCCGGCGAGAGGCTGCCGCTCAAGCAACGCGACGTGGCGCTCCTGGGTCATGCCATCGAATGCCGCATCAATGCCGAAGACCCCTACGATTTCACGCCCTCGCCGGGACGCATCGCCTCGCTGCACATGCCGGGCGGACCCGGCATTCGCGTCGATTCGCACGCTTATGCCGGGTATTTCGTGCCGCCAAACTACGATTCCCTGGTCGGCAAGATCATCGCCTACGGCGATACGCGAGAGCAGGCCATCGCGCGGCTACGCATTGCGCTTTCCGAAATAGTGGTCGAGGGCATCAAGACCAATATCCCGCTGCACCAGGAACTGCTGCAGGACGCGGCTTTCCTGCGCGGCGGCACCAGCATTCACTATCTCGAAGAAAAGCTCGCCAAGATGGTGCGCGAGGAGTGAAAAAGCAGGATTGAGGATTTAGGATCGAGGATTGAGTAAACAACACGGACCGAAGCATCGTAGACGCGACTTCCCCTCAATCCTGGATCCTCGGTCCTCCATCCAAGAATGCATTGGCTCGCCGTCATCCTTGAAGTCGACGCGGATCGTGCGGAGACGTTTGGCGACGCACTGCTCGAGGCCGGCGCGCTCTCCGTCGACGTTGCCGACGCCGCTGCCGGCACGCCGCAGGAGCGGCCGCTGTTCGGCGAGCCGGGCGCCGCATCCGGCGGGGGCTGGGATCGCAATCGCGTGACCGCCCTGTTTCCACCGGAGACCGACCTGGCCGCCGCGCTGCCTGCCGCGCTGCATGCGGCCGGGCTGTCTGAAACGACATCCTATCGCCTCGATCGCGTCGATGAGCGGGACTGGGTGCGCGCCACCCAGACACAGTTTCAGCCGATCCGGATTTCACCGCGCCTGTGGATCGTGCCGAGCTGGCACGCCTCGCCCGACCCGCGGGCCATCAACATCAGGCTTGATCCCGGTCTCGCTTTCGGCACCGGCACGCATCCGACGACGCGGTTGTGCCTGCGCTGGCTCGAGATGCATGTGCGCGGGGGCGAGGTGGTGATCGATTTCGGCTGCGGCTCCGGCATTCTCGCCATCGCGGCCTTGAAATTCGGCGCGATGCAGGCGTGCGGCGTGGATATCGACGCGCAGGCGCTGCTTGCGGCGCGGCATAATGCTATGCAAAATCAGGTCGCAGCGCAGTTTGTCGCGACTGCGGACGAAATCGGGGAGCCGGCCGAACTGGTGGTGGCGAACATATTGGCCAACCCGCTCGTCCTGCTCGCGCCGCTGCTCGCGAAGCTGACCGCGAGCGGCGGGCGCGTGGCGCTGTCGGGAATACTCGACGGACAGGCGGTGGAAGTGCGCGCGGCATATTCGGAGTGGTTCGAGATGGATACCATCGAACGCGAAGAAGGCTGGGTGTTGCTGAGCGGCGTGAAAAAATGAGGGTGTTATTCATCGCGTTTTGGCCGCCACGCATCATGTGAGGGTTCTGGAGATAGGTTCTAGCATGTCGATGGTAACCCGCTGTCCGTCCTGCGAGACGCTGTTTCGCGTGACGCCCCAACAACTGCAGACGCACGACGGGCAGGTGCGCTGCGGGCGCTGCATGACGGTGTTCGACGGCGCCAAAGGGCTCGCCATGCTACCGGAGGAGACGCCGCCCGGGGCACCGCTGCCACCCGCTGCCGAAAGCGTAACGTCTTCCGCTGCCGATACGACGACCGCGACACTGCCTGACACGGCGCTCGTGCGGGGCACGGCAGCGCCGGCGGCGCCCGAACCCGCGCCGGCGCTGTCGGTCCCCGCAGGATTTGAGTTCGAGCCGATCGAAGCGCCCAAGGCATCTGCATTGCAAGCCGTCAAGCCGGTCGTGAAGTCGGCAGCGCTCGAGATAGACGCCCACTCAAGAGTCGTATCCTCATCGCTATCCACCATCAGAGGGGACGAATCATTTCTGGAGCAAGCGCGTTCCGAGCCGCGCCGCGGCTCGCGGGCATGGCGGGTGGGCAGCGCACTCATGTTGCTTGCGGTGGCGGGACAGACGGCCTATTTTTACCGCGGCGATCTCGTCGCGAATTACCCGGCCCTGAAACCGGCGGTTGAGCGCATCTGCGAGCTGCTCCAGTGCAGCGCGCCGCTGCCGCAACGACCGAAGCTTGTCAACATCGAAGCTTCCGATCTGCAAATTCTCGACCCGGCGCGTCCCGGCGTGATCCGGCTTACCGCGACGCTCCGCAATCATGCCGGCTATGACGTCGGTTATCCCGCCCTCGACTTGGTGCTCACCAACACCAAGGAGCATACGCTGGCGCGGCGCATCTTTCTGCCCGAAGACTATCTGGAAAAAGGCAGGGACGTGAAGTCCGGGCTTCCCGCCAACGCCGAGGTCACCGTACGCCTCGATCTCGACACCGGCGAACTCGGCGCGGCGGGTTTCCGTCTTGGTCTGCTGCCCGCGCCGAGGCGCTAGGATTTTGTCGAACTTAGGCCCGACAAACTCCTGAATGTCGAGCGAGCTGAGAAAAACGCCGCTCCACCCCGCGCACCTCGAAGCGGGTGCGAAGCTGGTCGAGTTTGCGGGCTGGGAGATGCCGCTGCACTACGGCTCGCAGGTCGGGGAGCACCATCAGGTTCGGCGCGACGCGGGCATGTTCGACGTTTCGCACATGCTGGCGGTGGATATCCGCGGTGCAGATGTGCGCGGCTTTCTGCGCAGGCTGCTTGCCAACGATGTCGCCAAACTGGTGCAGCCGGGCGAGGCGCTTTATTCGTGCATGTTGAACCACGAAGGCGGTGTGCTCGATGACCTCATCGTCTACTTTCTCGCCGAGGACTGGTTCAGAGTGGTGGTCAACGCCGGCACCGCGGACAAGGATGTTGTCTGGATAGATGCGCAACGCGCCGGGGCCGCCTCGCGGCTTGAAGTGAGTGCGCGGCGCGATCTCGCGATCGTCGCGGTGCAGGGGCCCCAGGCGCGGCGGAAGGTATGGCGTGCGCTGCCGCAAACGCGCGGCGCGAGTGAGCCGCTGGCGCATTTTCAGGCGGCGGCGATAGGGGATATGCTGGTGGCGCGTACCGGCTACACCGGTGAGGACGGCTTCGAGATCATGTTGCCCGCGGGGCGTGCGGTTCATCTGTGGAACGCGCTGAAGGCGCAGGAGGTTGCGCCGGCAGGTCTGGGCGCGCGCGACACGCTGCGGCTTGAAGCCGGCATGCATCTCTACGGCCAGGATATGGATGAAACCGTGACTCCGCTCGAGTCGGGACTGTCGTGGACGGTGGATCTTAAAACGGAGCGCGATTTTATCGGCAGGGCGGCGCTGCTCGCCAAACCGGCGGTGCGCCAACTGCTGGGCCTGGTGTTGCTCGGTCGCGGCGTGATGCGCAGTCACCAGAAGGTACGCTGTGGCGGTGGCGCCGGCGCAATCACGAGCGGTGGGTTTTCGCCGACGCTCCATCAGTCGATCGCGCTGGCGCGCGTGCCGCAGGGCATCGCTGCCGGTGATATCGTCGAAGTGGAAGTGCGCGGCAAATGGTTGCGCGCGAGAACGGTCAAGCCGCCTTTCGTGCGTAATGGAAAGATTCTGGTAAAGGCTTGAAGACTTTTTGGAATTTAGGAGTCATCATGACAACGCCTGACAATCTGAAGTACACCAAGAGCCACGAGTGGGTAAGGCAGGAAGGCGATGGCACGGTAACCATCGGCGTGACCTTTCACGCCCAGGAAATGCTGGGAGACGTAGTATTCATCGAGAATCCCGTCGTCGGCCGCAAGGTCAAACAGGGCGACGAGTGCGGCGTGATCGAGTCGGTGAAGGCGGCAGCCGACCTCTACGCGCCCCTGTCGGGCGAAGTCGTCGCCGCCAACGGCGAGCTTGCCGATGCCCCGGAGAAGGTCAACCAGGATCCCTACGCGGCGTGGATGTTCAGGCTCAAGCCCGACAACGTCGCCGAGCTTGCCGGCCTGCTCGACGCGGTGGCGTACCAGAAAATCGCCGAGGCTGAGAAATAGTAATGTGTAATGAGTGATGAGTAATGGGTGGGAATGCCTCGTGGGGTGACGGAAACACAGCCCTTGCTCATCACCCATAACTCATCACCCATCATTGGCTTTAGCTATGCCATTCGTTCCCCACACTGAAGAAGACATCCGGGCGATGCTGAAATCGATCGGCGTCGAGTCGATCGACCAGTTGTTCGACGAAATCCCGCCGGCGCTGCGCAGCCGCGGTCTCGCGCAGGCACCGCCGGCGATGACGGAAATGGAAATCGCGCGGCTGATGCGCGACCGTGCCGAGCACGACGGCATCTATCTCAATTTCATCGGCGCCGGCGCCTACGAGCATCACATTCCCGCGGCGGTCTGGCAGATCGCCACGCGCGGCGAGTTCTATTCCTCGTATACGCCGTACCAGGCCGAGGCGAGTCAGGGCACGCTGCAGGTCCTGTACGAGTATCAAACCATGATGGCCTCGCTGCTCGCGCTGGAGGTCACCAACGCGAGCCTTTACGACGGCGCGTCGGCGCTGGCGGAGGCCGTGCTGATGGCGGTGCGCGCGCACGGGACGGCGAAGCGGGTGCTGTTGCCACGCACCGTGCATCCGACGTGGCGCAGGGTCGTGAAGACGATCGTCAGGAACCAGGGTATCGAACTCATCGAGGTCGGCTACGACGCGCGGGCGGGGCATACCTTGCCGGATGCGCTCCAGGCGTTCAAGGGGCAGGACATTGCAGCGCTCGTGATCCCGCAACCCAATTTCTTCGGCGTGCTGGAACCGGTTGGCGAACTCGTCGATTGGGCCCATGCCAACGACATGCTCGCCATCGCGGCGGTGAATCCCACCGCGCTCGCGCTTTTGAAGCCTCCCGGCGATTGGGGGGCCACGGGCGCCGACATCGCGGTCGGCGACGGTCAGCCGCTCGGCGTGCCCTTGGCGAGCGGCGGCCCTTATTTCGGCTTCATGGCGTGCCGCAAGGCTCTGGTGCGGCAAATGCCGGGCCGCCTCGTCGGCGCGACCCGCGATGTCGACGGCAGGCCCGGTTACGTGCTGACGCTGCAGGCGCGTGAACAGCATATCCGCCGCTCCAAAGCCACTTCCAACATCTGCACCAACCAGGGGCTGATGGTGACGGCGGCGACGATCTACATGGCGCTGCTCGGGATGGGCGGACTTGCCGGGGCGGCGCGCGCCTGCCACCGCAACACGCTGGCGTTGCTTGCCGATATGACCGGGATCGAGGGCGTCGAACGCGTTTTCGGCGGGCCGGTGTTTCACGAGTTCGCGCTGCGCCTCAAGACGCCGGTTCTCCCCGTGTTGCACGCCCTCAAGGCGCAGGGCATACTGGGCGGATTCAGTCTGGTACACGACTATCCAGAGCTCGGCCAGTCGATTCTTGTCTGTGCGACCGAGACCAAGACCGAGGGGGATTTGAAGCACTATGCGGAAAACATGGCGCGCATCGTTGGCAAGCGTTTCCGCCCGGCGCCTTGCGCGCTCAAACCAGAACTCTAGCTGACAAGGAGACAGGGCATGGCAAGTGTTACGCTCGGAGGTAACCCTATCGCGGTCGCAGGTAATTTTCCCAAGAAGGGCGATATTGCTCCCGACTTCACCCTGACCAACAAGGACCTGAAGGACGTGAGCCTGAAAGATTTCGCCGGCAGGCGCAAGGTGCTGAACATCGTGCCCAGCCTCGACACCCCGGTGTGCGCCAAGTCGACGCGCATCTTCAACGAGAAAGCGGGCGACATGGCGAACGCCGCGGTGCTGATCATCTCGGCCGACCTGCCGTTCGCGATGAACCGCTTCTGCGGAGCGGAAGGGCTCACCAACGTGGCGACGTTGTCAACCGTGCGCGGCCGCGATTTTCACGTGAAGTATGGCGTAGACATCACCGACGGTCCGCTCAAGGGTCTCACCGCGCGCGGCGTGGTGGTGCTCGATGAGAACAACCAGGTGCTGCACGCCGAGCTGGTGCCGGAAATCAAGCAGGAGCCCGACTACGACGCGGCGCTCGCAGCGCTTAGGTAGGAAAAGCGTGAGGGGTGAGGAGCCGGCGCGATGCTGATCTTTGAGTTGTCGCGTCCTGGCCGACGCAACCGGTCGCAGACGCCGACGGCGGGCGAGACGAGCGCCATTCCAGAAGAATTCCTGCGGGCGAAGCCGCCGCTGCTCCCGGAAGTCTCCGAGCTCGACGCCGTGCGCCACTACACCAGCCTGTCGCAGAAGAATTTCTCGATCGATACGCACTTCTATCCGCTCGGTTCGTGCACGATGAAATACAACCCGCGGGCGTGCAATGCGCTCGCCATGCTGCCGCAGTTTCTCGCGCGCCATCCCGGCGCGCCGGACGACACCGGCCAGGGTTTTCTCGCCTGCATGTACGAGTTGCAGGAAATGCTCGAGGACGTGACCGGCATGGCGGCGGTGAGCCTCGCGCCCATGGCCGGCGCGCAGGGCGAATTTGCGGGTGTCGCGATGATCCGTGCCTATCACGACTCGCGCGGCGACGCGGCGCGCACCGAAATCCTGGTGCCCGATGCGGCGCATGGCACCAATCCGGCGACGGCGGTAATGTGCGGCTATACGGTGCGCGAGATCGCCACCGACAGCGAAGGCAATGTCGATCTCGCCGCGCTCGAGGCCGCGGTGGGTTCGCACACCGCGGGACTGATGCTCACCAATCCGTCCACACTCGGCGTGTTCGAGAGGACCATCCTCGACATCGGGAGCATCGTCCACGACGCAGGCGGGCTGCTCTATTACGACGGCGCGAATCTCAATGCCATCCTCGGCAAGGTCAAACCGGGCGACATGGGCTTCGATGCCATCCATATCAACCTGCACAAGACGTTCTCGACGCCGCATGGCGGCGGCGGCCCCGGCGCGGGTCCGGTCGGCGTTTGCGCGCGGCTCACGCCGTTCCTGCCGCTGCCGGTAGTCGGGCGGCACAAGGACGACTACCGCGTGCTCGGTGAGAAGGATCTCCCGCTGTCCATCGGGCGGCTGGCGGCGCACCTTGGCAACGCCGGGGTGCTGCTGCGCGCTTATGTCTACGCGCGGCTGTTGGGCGCCCAAGGCATGCGGCGCGTCGCAGAGTTCGCGACGCTCAACGCCAATTACCTGATGGCGGAACTGAAGCGCGCCGGATTTGAAGTCGCGTATCCGACCCGGCGAGCCAGCCACGAATTCAGCGTGACGCTCAAGGACCTGAAGGAGAAAACCGGCGTCACCGCGATGGACGTGGCGAAACGGCTCCTCGACAAGGGTTTCCATGCGCCGACCACCTACTTTCCGTTGCTGGTGCCGGAGTGCCTGCTGATCGAGCCGACCGAAACCGAGTCGAAACAGACGCTCGACGCTTTTATCGGCGCGATGAAGGAGATTCTCGCGGAGGCCCGCGCTAATCCGGAAATGGTCAAGACCGCGCCGCACACCACCCCGGTGCGGCGTCTCGATGAGGTCAGGGCCGCGCGCGATCTCAATCTGACCTGGAAACCCGGTGAACAGTAAGAGGTCAGCGGTCAGCGGTAGACTACGGCCTGCGTGTCTACGCCGTTTGCCTTTTACCGCTCACCACTCACCGCTCACCGCTTTGTTATGAAAAGCCCATACAAGGGAAGAACCGGCTTGGCGCGGATCTGGAACGCGCTGCTCTATTCGCTGGACGGTCTCTCGGCCGCGTTCAAGCACGAAGACGCATTCCGGCAGGAGGTGCTGCTGGCGCTGGTGCTGATCCCGCTCGCAATTTACATGCCGGCGGCCGGATCAGGCAAGGCGCTGATGGTGGCGAGCGTGCTGCTGGTGCTGATCGTGGAGCTGTTGAATACCGGAATCGAGTCCGTCACCGACCGCATCTCGCTCGAAGATCACGTGCTCGCCAAGCGCGCGAAAGACATGGGCAGCGCGGCGGTGATGTTATCCGTGATCAACGTGCCTGCCGTGTGGCTGCTGGTCTTGCTCGGCTGATTTTGACGGGATCACGATGCGCACGCTGATTTGCGGCTCGATCGCCTACGACACCATCATGGTGTTCCACGACCGCTTCAAGAACCACATTCTTCCCGAGCAGCTGCATATCCTGAACGTCGCGTTCCTGGTGCCCGACATGCGCCGCGAGTTCGGCGGCTGCGCCGGCAACATCGCCTACACGTTGAACCTGCTGGGCGGCGCGCCGCTGATCATGGCCACCGTCGGCGATGACTACCAACCGTATGCCTATCGCCTCGAGAAGCTGCAGTTGTCGCAGCAGCACATTCGCAAGATTCCGGACACCTTTACCGCGCAAGCGTTCATTACCACCGACCTCGACGACAACCAGATCACCGCGTTCCATCCCGGTGCGATGAATCACTCGCACCAGAACCATGTCCGCGACGCCAGGGATGTCGGGCTGGGCATCGTCGCGCCCGACGGGCGCGAGGGCATGTTGCAGCATGCGCGTGAGTTTCATGCCGCCGGCATTCCCTTCATCTTCGATCCGGGGCAGGGACTGCCGATGTTCAGCGGCGAAGAGTTGCTCGAGTTTGTGCGCATGGCGGAGTATGTCACGGTCAACGACTATGAAGGACAGATGCTGCAGGATCGCAGCGGCAGAAAAATCGACGAATTGGCGAGACTCGTCAAAGCTTTTGTGGTCACCCTGGGGGCGGGCGGCTCGATCATCCATGCCAATGGTCGACGGATGGAGATCCCGAGCGTTAAATCTGAAGAAATGATCGATCCGACCGGCTGTGGCGACGCCTTCCGGGCGGGGCTGCTGTACGGTATCGCCGCCGGGCTTGACTGGCCGCTGACGGGCCGGCTGGCGTCGCTGCTGGGCGCGATCAAGATCGGCAGGCGCGGCGGTCAGAACCACCATTTTACGCGCGACGAGATCGCGCAACGGTTCAAGGACAGCTTTGGCACTCGTATTTGGTAAACGGAGGACGCGCTGTCGCGGTAGCGACACGGCGCGCCGTCATTGTTCAGGCGCCGTTCCCGCCATCTCCCGGCAATCACACTGAAAGATCCGGCGATCGTCAAGCCGCAGCGCACTGAGTTCTCGTCCCCACACGCAACCCGAATCCAGTGCGATGACATCGGGTCGCACGATCAGCCCCAATGCCGCCCAGTGGCCGAAAACGATCGCCGTATCGCGGTTCGCGCGCTGCGGAACGTCGTACCAAGGCATGAATCCGGGCGGCGGGTTCACGAGCCCGGTCTTGTGCGTGAATTCCATCGCGCCATCGGCGGTGCACAGGCGCATGCGTGTCATGGCGTTGGTGATCACGCGCAGCCGGTCGAACCCCGCAAGATCGTCATGCCAGCGCGCCGGTTCGTTGCCGTACATGCGGCGCATGAACTCGCGGTGGCCGTCGCCGCGCAGGGCCTGCTCGATTTCGCGCGCGAGATCGAGCGCCTGCGCAATGCTCCATTGCGGCAGCAGACCGGCGTGTACCATCGCGTAACCCTGTCCGACGTGCATCATGTTCTGATGCCGCAGCCAGGCGAGCAGTTCGTCGCGGTCCGGCGCGTCGAGCACCGCGCCGAGCGTGTCGCTGCGGTGAGGCTTGGCGAAACCCGCCGCGACCATCAGCAGGTGCAGATCGTGATTGCCGAGCACGGTGATGGCGGTGCCGCCCAGGCTCCTGACGAAGCGCAGCGTTTCCAGTGACTGCGGCCCGCGGTTGACGAGATCGCCGACGAACCACAGGCGGTCACGCCCGGGATCGAACGTGAGATGGTCGAGCAGCCGTCGCAGCTGGTCGTAGCAGCCTTGAACGTCGCCGATGGCGTAGGTGGACATGAAAGGCGGTGATGAGTACCCCTCAAGTACCCGTCAAGCGGGTATTGAGAAGAAGGGGTATTAAAAAGAATGATGGGTGTAGAGTGATGGGTGCTCCAACTTTACCGCGCCGCTGGCGGGCTGCAAAGTCAGCTTGGAAACAAAAAAAGGCGCAGCTGGATCTGCGCCCTCGTCTTGCCGCCTCGTGAGTTACCGCTGGCTCTTAACTGCTCATCGCTTGCCCCTCACTTCGCCTGGCTCACCAGGTAATCGACCGCCGCCTTGACGTCGCCCTCGGCAAGCGACGTGTTCCCGCCCTTGGGCGGCATCGCGTTCTTGCCTTTGAGCGCACTCGTGTAGAGCGCGTCCATGCCGGACTTGATGCGCGGGCCCCACGCCGCCTTGTCGCCGGCTTTCGGCGCGCCCGCAATGCCCGCCGCGTGGCATGCCACGCAGTTCGCTTCATAAACCGTCTTGCCTTTGCTGGCGTCCAGTTTCGCCGATGCGGCCGCCGCCGGGGCCTGCGCGACCGCCGCCGGCGCCGCGGCCTGCGGCTCTTTCACCGCCGCGCCGACTTGGTTGAACATGTAAACGATTGCCCGCCGAAATTCGGCGTCGGTCAGCTCGGCCATGCCGCCGCGCGCCGGCATGCCGTCGTGACCTCTGATGGCCGAGAGCGTTACGGTGTTGAGCCCTTTCGTGGCGCGCTTTATCCACGCGGTCCGATCACCGATGCGGGGCGCGCCTGCCTCGCCGGTCTGGTGGCACTTAATGCACTGGGCCTGGACGATCTGTTCACCTGTGCGCTCAACCACTGCCGCCGGTTTCGCCGCCGGCGTGCCGGTGTCCGCGACCACGACTTCGCCGACCGGTTTCAAGCGCTTCGCGATCGCCTCATCCGACATGCCCGGATTGCTCTTGCTGAAGTCCATGCCGCTCGTGACGAGCTGGGACAACATCACGATCAGCGTGATCGGCACCGCAAACGCCAGGAATACGACGATGATCAGCTGTTTCGGCGTCTTGATCGGGGAGGAATGCTCTTCGATGTGAATCTCGCTCATGCGAATGACCCGCTGCTCTTCAGGCGTGACAGGCGCACATTATAATGGCAATCGATACACCGGTAAAACCTTGATTCCGGGAATGTCCGTGCAGGCCGCTGTGTTAAAATGCCCGCTCACGACGCGCCCGTAGCTCAGTTGGATAGAGTGTCGGTCTCCGAAGCCGAAGGTCGTGGGTTCGACTCCCGCCGGGCGCGCCATCTCATTTCTTTTCCTCCGGTTCCGTTTTGGAGCGAACAATAACAACCGGCCTACCGATGTTTGCTTCGAAACCGTACGACGCCATCATCGTCGGCGGCGGTCATAACGGCCTCACCTGCGCCTGCTATCTCGCCGCCGCCGGGCTCAAAGTACGAGTGCTCGAGCGCCGCGCGATAGTGGGCGGTGCCGCGGTCACCGAGGAATTCTTCCCGGGGTTCCGCAATTCGACCGCGGCCTACACGGTGAGCCTGTTGCATCCCAAGGTGATCTCTGATCTCAGGCTTGCCGAGCACGGCCTGCGCGTGCTCGAGCGGCCCATCTCCAACTTTCTGCCTTTGTCCGACACGCAACACCTGAAAATCGGCCCCACGCTCGCCGCAACTCAAGCCGAGGTCGGACGCTTTTCACCGCGCGACCGGGAGCGGCTTCCCGCGTATTACCAGATGCTGGAGCAGGTGGCAGGGGTGCTGCGCGATCTGCTGCTGGAGACGCCGCCCAACGTCGGCGGCGGGCTGCGTGATGTCGTGAGCGCGCTCAGGGCCGGCAACCGCATGCGCAAGCTCGACATGCCGGCGCGCCGCGATGTGCTCGATGTGTTCGCCAAGAGCGCGGGCGACTTGCTCGACGGCTGGTTCGAGTCCGACCCGATCAAGGCGGCGTTCGGTTTCGACGCCATTGTCGGCAACTTCGCGAGTCCGTACGCGCCGGGCTCGGCCTACGTGCTGCTGCACCACGTCATCGGTCAGGTGAACGGCAAGCGCGGCGTGTGGGGTCACGCGGTCGGCGGCATGGGCGCGATCACGCAGGCGATGGCCCAGGAAGCGCGCAGCCGCGGCGTGGAAATCGACACCGGCTGCGAGGTGGTCCAGGTGTGCGTGGATAACCGCGGGACGCAGGGCGTGCGGCTAGCGGATGGGCGCGTGATCGAGGCGCGCTGCGTGGTGTCCAACCTTAACCCGCGGCTGCTCTATCTGCGGCTGATCGATGAAAGTGTGCTCGACGCCGAGTTCGTGACGCGCATCCGCAACTGGAGATGCGCGTCGGCGACTTTCCGCATGAATGTGGCGCTTTCCGAGCTGCCGGACTTTGCCTGTCTGCCGGGCAAAACGCCGCACGACCATCACAAGTCCGGCATCATCATCGCGCCGTCGCTGCGCTACATGGAGCAGGCGTACTTCGATGCGCGCACCTATGGCTGCGCGCGCGCGCCGGTGATCGAAATGCTGATCCCGAGCACGGTGGACGATACGCTTGCGCCGCCGGGAAAACATGTGGCGAGCCTGTTCTGCCAGCATTTCAATCCCGAACTGCCCAACGATCTCAACTGGGACGAGATAAAAGAGCCTGCGGCCGATCTGGTGATAGATACCGTCGACCGCTACGCCCCCAACTTCAAGGCGAGCGTGCTCGGCCGCAGCGTGCTCTCGCCCCTCGATCTCGAGCGCGAATTCGGGCTGGTCGGCGGCGACATCTTCCACGGCGCGCTCACGCTCGACCAGTTATGGAGCGCGCGTCCGGTGCTCGGTTACGCCGATTACCGCGCACCGATCAAAGGGCTGTACCTGTGCGGGGCCGGCACGCACCCCGGCGGCGGGGTAACGGGCATTCCAGGGCACAACGCCGCGCGGGAAATCGTCCGTGATTTCCGCTCGGGCAAAATGAAACAGTGAAAGCGTGAACGAGTGAACGGGTGAACGAGTGAACAGGTGAAGCCCCTCTCCCCATCCCTCTTCCCAGGCACGGGGAGAGGTGGTTTTTCTTCCCTCTCGTTCACCCGTTCACTCGTTCACTCGTTCACCCCAACATCGTGATGGAGCACCGTACGTGAAAGTGTTTCGTTTGCTTCTGCTCGCGCTGGTACTATCGGCAGCTTCCGGTTGCGGTGAGAAGGTGCCGAAGCTGGCCAAGCTGGGGAGCGCGGACGTGATCGTCGCTTTCGGCGACAGCCTGACTTACGGCATCGGCGCGCAAGAGCACGAAAGTTATCCGGTGGTGCTCGCGCAACTGACCGGGCGCCAGGTGATTCGATCTGGTGTGCCGGGCGAGGTGACAGCGCAAGGCTTGCAGCGGCTGCCGGAAGTGATCGACGAATACCGGCCTCGGCTGATGATCGTGTGTCTCGGCGGCAACGACATGCTGCGCAAGGTGAACGCGGCCGAGATCAAGTCCAACCTGCGCGTCATCATCAAGACCATCAAGGACCGCGGCATCGCCGTGGTGCTCGTCGGTGTGCCGCGGCCGGCGTTGATCACGAGCGCTCCGGAATTCTACAGCGATCTGGCCAAAGAATTTGCCCTTCCCTATGAAGGCAAGATCGTGACCAGCGTGCTCTACTCCCCGGACATGAAGGCCGATTCGATTCACCCCAACGCCAAGGGCTATCGACGGATGGCGGAAGGGCTCGCCGAGCTGCTGCGCAAAGCCGGCGCGATATAGGAAATCAGTGATATGGCAGCCGCGCCGGCGGTTTGCACCCACCACGCCTTGCCGTGCAACCCGAGCGCGTGGCTCACTTGGCGCCGGTATAGAACTGCGGCCAGCGCTCGCGCACGGCGTCGCTGCCGTCCTGGTAGACATGGCAGGCGTTCAACTGGTACGGTTTCCTGGTCACCGGCTTGCCGGCGTCGCGCGCGCCGCGTGCGCGGCCCGTCGCCTGAAACGCGGTAGTGCCCAGCGGGCCCAGCAGTTCGACCAGATGGGTGCAGCCCTTGATGCCGCCCAGCAGTTCCAGCGTTTTCTTTCTCCAGCCGGGGCCGATGGTCACACCCTTGAGCGCTTTGAAATTCGGCGTGATCGCGCCGCAGTGCGGGTAGGGGCCCTCGTCGGTCACCGCTGTGACGTCGTGGATCGTCATGTCGAGGTCGATGGTGATCCGGAGCCACATGTTGTGCACCGGCTCGCCGGGCCGGCGCTCGCGCCCGCCGTGGCGGCGCGTGTGGAGGTAGCTCTTGGTATCCAGGAGGTGCGCCTCAATGTCCCACAAGCCATCTTTGCGTTCGTAACCTTTGCATTCGATGGCGCGCTTGTGCATCAGCGTGCGGGGAGCGGATTCCGGTAACGGCATGTGCGAAAACTCCAACGGGATGTTAACTTGGGCCGCCGCCGCGGTGGGCGGCACGCCGTGCCTGCAGGCGTGCGATTGCGCGCCGCCTTTCCTCGGGCGTGTAGCTTGCCCAGAATGAGATTTCGTCCAGCGTGCGGAAGCAGCCGAGACAGTAGCCGGTATGCGGCTCGATGACGCAATCCCTGACGCACGGCGACTCGACGTTGGTTGCTCCCGGCGTCATTGCCCAGCCCGCGCCTTGGCCTTCAAGGCGCGGGCGGCCTTGGAGTGGGTCGGGCGGCCGAGCACGCCGCAGATGTAGTCTCCCACCGCGATCAGCTTGTGCAGATCAACGCCGGTCTCGATGCCGAGTCCGTTGAGCATGTACATCACGTCCTCGGTCGCCACGTTGCCGGTGGCGCCTTTCGCGTACGGGCAGCCACCCAGGCCCGCGACCGAGCTGTCGAGGGTTGCTACGCCGCACCCCAGCGCGGCATAGATGTTGGCGAGCGCCTGGCCGTAGGTGTCGTGGAAGTGGCCGGCGAGGCGTTCGACCGGGATATATTTTGCAACGGCCTCGAACACCACGCGTGTCTTGCCCGGTGTAGCGACACCGATGGTATCGGCAACGGTGATTTCATAGCAGCCCATGGCGTCGAGTTCGCGCGCGACGCGCACCACGGCGTCAGGCTGCACTTCGCCTTCGTACGGGCAGCCGAGGCAAACCGAAATGTCGCCGCGCACCTTGAGGCCTTTGGCGAGCGCTTCTTCGCAAACCTGCGAAAAACGCGCCAGGCCCTCGGCGATGGTGCAGTTGGTGTTGCGTTTCGAAAAGCTCTCGGTCGCTGCGCCGAACACCACGACTTCCTCAGCCCCGGCCGCAATTGCGGCGTCGAGTCCTTTTTTGTTTGGCACCAGCACCGGGTAGCTGACCCCCGGCTTGCGCCGGATGCCCGCCATCACCTGCGCATTGTCGGCCATCTGCGGCACCCACTTGGGCGAGACGAACGCCGTGGCCTCGACTACCGGCAGGCCGGCGTCGGTGAGGCGGTTGATGAGTTCGATCTTGACGTCGGTCGCGACCGGCGTCGCCTCATTCTGCAGGCCGTCGCGCGGCCCGACCTCAACCAGCTTCACTTTCGTCGGCATTCTCATTGAATACTTTCAAGAAAACCTATTGAAACCGCCGATGAACGCAGATGAACGCAGATGATTTTCAGATTCATATTCGGATTTCTTGGGATTTCGAACAACATCGGCGTCCATCGGCGTACCCCTCAAGTACCCCTCAAGGGGGTATTGAAAATAAGGGGTATTGAGAAGAATTTATCTGCGGTTACCGTTTTTTCGTTTTTCGCTTAGCCGCGGGTTCGACCCAGGCCGGCTTGCGCTTTTCGAGGAAGGCGGAGAGGCCTTCCTGCGCTTCGGGCGTCGCGCGGACCTCGGCGATGCGCCGTGCCGTCTCGTCGACGATGGCATCGTCGATCATCGCGTGCGTGCTCACCGGGATCAGCTGCTTGATCGCGACGAGCGCGTTGGGCCCGCTCGAGTAGAGATGCGCGAGCATGCGCCCGACCGCCGCGTTGAGCGCTTCTTCCTCGACGATGTCGTGGACCAGGCCGATGCGGAAAGCCTCCGCCACGTCGAACTCCTCGCCGGAGAGCATGTAGCGATGCGCGTAGCGCTCGCCGATCGCGGCGATCACGTAGGGACTGATCATGGCCGGGATGATGCCGAGCTTCACTTCCGACAGCCGGAAAGTGGCGTCGCGCGAGGCGATGGCGATGTCGCAGGCGGCGACCAGCCCGATGCCGCCGCCGCGCACCGCGCCGCGCACGCAGGCAATGGTCGGTTTCCCGAGCTTGTGGAGCGTATAAAGCATGCGGGCAGTCTGCTGTGCGGCTTTGAAGTTCTGCTGAGGCGAGAATGTCGCACTTTTCTTCATGTGCTCAATGTCCGCTCCGGCGCAGAAGCTCTTGCCGGCGCCGACGATCACGACAGCGCGCACTTTGGGATCGGCCTCGAGCTTTTTCAGCGCCGAGGTGAGCGCCTCGACCATCTCGGGGTCGAACGCGTTATGCACTTCCGGACGGTTGAGCATCACCGTTGCGTTGCCGTCCCTGTCGATCTGAGAGATAACCTTTTTGCGCATGCTTTTCCTTCGGCTCGGCCCCCGGGTTCTTGCGTGACCGCCGCGGGCGCGTGCGTTCAGTGCGCGTCCATCAGCGCACCCTGCGGCGCTCGCAGCAGGCCAAGGCTCGCATTATAACCGTGCGCTTCACCAGGCCGATACTCAGCAGGGTGCGCCCTGCGCAGCATCGGTGCGTGAAACGCACCCTACGGCTTGATTTTCACCGCTCACCGCTCACCGTTCACGGCTACATGCGGAAAACGCCGAACGTCGTTTTCTCGATCGGCGCGTTGAGACTCGCGGCAATGCCGAAAGCCAGCGTCTTACGCGTGTCCTTCGGGTCGATCACGCCGTCGTCCCACAGCCGCGCACTTGCGTACCAGGCGCTTGCCTGCCGCGCATACTGCTCGACGATCGGTGCCTTGAATGCCTCCTCTTCCTGCGCGCTCCATTTCCTGCCGCTTTTTTCCAGTGCCTCGCGCTTGACCTGCGCCAGCACGTTGGCAGCCTGCTCGCCGCCCATCACCGAAATTTTCGCGTTGGGCCAGGTCCAGAGAAAGCGCGGTCCGAACGCGCGGCCGCACATGCCATAGTTGCCGGCGCCGAAACTGCCCCCGATGATGACGGTGAATTTCGGCACGCGCGCGCAGGCGACCGCGGTCACCATCTTGGCGCCGTCCTTGGCGATGCCGCCGGCCTCGGACTTCTTGCCCACCATGAAGCCGGTGATGTTTTGCAGAAACACGAGCGGAATGCCGCGCTGGCAGCAGAGTTCAATGAAGTGCGTGCCCTTCAATGCCGACTCCGAGAACAGGATGCCGTTGTTGGCAATGATCCCGACCGGATAGCCTTCGATGTGGGCATAGCCGCACACCAGCGTCACGCCGTAGCGTGCCTTGAATTCATCGAACTCGCTCCCATCGACGATACGCGCGATGATTTCGCGCACGTCGAACGGCATGCGCGTGCCGGCCGGGATTACGCCGTAGACTTCAGCCGGATCGTAAAGCGGCGCGCGCGGCACGCGCAGCACGAGAGGGGTACGCTTTTCGTGGTTGAGGTTGGCGACCGCACGCCGCGCGAGCTCCAGCGCGTGGCGGTCGTCGTCGGCGAGGTGATCGGCGACACCCGAGATGCGGGTATGCACGTCAGCGCCGCCGAGTTCTTCGGCCGTCACCACTTCGCCGGTCGCGGCCCTGACCAGCGGCGGGCCGGCGAGAAAGATCGTGCCCTGGTTTTTGACGATAATGGTTTCATCCGACATCGCCGGTACATAGGCGCCGCCCGCGGTGCACGAGCCCATGACGACCGCGATCTGCGCGACGCCCGCCGCCGACATGTTGGCCTGGTTGTAGAAGATGCGGCCGAAATGATCGCGGTCGGGAAACACCTCGTCCTGGCTCGGCAGATGCGCGCCGCCGGAATCGACGAGGTAGATGCACGGCAGGCGGTTCTCCAGGGCAATTTCCTGCGCGCGCAAATGCTTCTTGACCGTGAGCGGGTAATAGGTGCCACCCTTGACAGTGGCGTCGTTGGCGATCACCACGCACTCGCGGCCGCTCACCTGGCCGACGCCGGTGATGATGCCCGCCGCCGCTATCGCTTCGTCGTACACGTCCCACGCCGCGAGCGGAGACAACTCCAGAAACCGCGTGCCGGCATCGAGCAGCGCATTGACGCGTTCGCGGGCGGGCAGCTTGCCGCGGCCCTTGTGCCGGGCGCGTGCCTGCTCGCCGCCGCCCTGTTTGGCCTGCTCGATTCTGGCCTCGAGGTCCGCGACCAGCGCGCCCATCGCCTGCGCCGCGGCCTTGAACTCCGCAGAGCTCGGTTTGAGTTTGGTTTTGATGGGAGCCACGGGAACGTTGCGCTTACAGCCGGTCGAGCTCGGCGCGGTAAAGCTCAAGCATCTGCCGGTCAAAGCACGCAAAAATGATTTTCTCAAGCGCGGCCCCGGCAGCGAGGAAATTCGCGCACTCGCGCACCGCGATCTTCACCGCGTCCTCGAGCGGATAGCCGTAGACGCCGCAGCTGATCGCTGGAAACGCGATGGTCTTGAGCCGATGCTCGGTCGCCAGCCGCAGGCTCGAGACGTAGCACGAGGCGAGCAGTTCGGCTTCGCGGTGTTTGCCGCCGTGCCATACCGGGCCGACGGTGTGGATCACGTGCTTTGCCGGCAGACGGTAACCTCTGGTGATCTTTGCCTGGCCGGTCGGGCAGCCGTTGAGCGCGCGACACTCGGCGAGCAGCTCGGGCCCCGCCGCGCGGTGGATCGCGCCGTCGACCCCGCCGCCGCCCAGAAGCGTCGTGTTGGCGGCGTTGACGATGGCGTCGACCTTGAGCGTGACGATGTTGGCCTGTCGGGCCTCTAATTTAGAGCGCATACGCTTGTTCGAAATTTCAAGTTCCAGGTTCAAAGTTCCAAGTTCAATGTTTAAATCAAGAACCAGATCGCGGCCTGGTTGTTCAACCTTGAACCTTGAACCTTGAACCTTGAACCTTGAACCTTGAACCTCGGATCTTGAACCATCCCTTCTCACCAACCGCCAGTTTCCAGCCAGCGCTCAACCTGGCCCAGCCGGTCCGAGCCCCAGAACGGCTCGCCGTCAACGATGATGTAAGGCGAGCCGAACACGCCGCGCTCGATGGCGGCGTCCACCTCGCTCTTCAAGCGCTCCTTGACCGCCGGATCGTTGAGCGCCTGCGCGAGCTCGTCGCGATTGACGCCGAGCTTGGCCGCGACGTTGGCGGTGACCTCCGGACTGGAGATATCGCGGTCTTCCGCAAAGTAGGCGCGATACAGCGCCTGTGCGAGCGTCCTCGCCAGCACCGGATCGCGGTCGCCTACCCAGTAGAAGGCACGGCTGGGCGCTTGGCCGGCGACCGGGAACCTGGACGGCAGCTTGAACGGTACGCCGAACAACCGCGCCGAGCGCGCGAGGTCGTGTTTCGCATAGCTGCCCTTCAACGGAATGGTCGGCAGCGGCTGCTGGCCGGTGATCTTGAATATCGCGCCGAGCAGAATCGGGCGCCACACCACCGTGCGTCCGTATTTCGCCGCGATGTCATCGATCTTCGTGGCGGCGAAATAGCCGTACGGCGAGGAAAAGTCGAAGTAAAAATCGATCGCGTTGGCCATCCCGGATTCCTTGTCCTAGTTAAATCGTTCGAGCGCGATTGCGGTCGCCTCGCCGCCGCCGATGCAGAGCGAGGCGATGCCGCGCGTCATGCCGTATTTCTCCAGCGCGGCGAGCAACGTCACCATGATACGCGCGCCGGAAGCGCCGAGCGGGTGTCCCAGCGCGCACGCCCCGCCGTGCACGTTGACCTTGTCGTGGGGCAGGTCGAGGTCGCGCATCGCCGCCATGGCTACCACGGCGAACGCTTCGTTGATCTCGAAGAGATCGGTGCTTGTCGCGTCCCAGCCGGTCTTGGCGAACAGCTTCCGGATCGCGCCCACCGGAGCCGTGGTGAACCATCGCGGTTCCTGCGAATGCGTGGCGTAGCTCACGATACTCGCGAGCGGCGCCAGGCCGCGCTTTTCGGCTTCCGACAGCCTCATCAGCACCAGGGCGGCTGCGCCGTCGGAAATCGAACTCGAATTAGCGGCGGTCACCGTGCCGTCCTTGCGGAACGCAGGCTTCAGCTGCGGGATCTTGTCGGGGTTGGCCTTGAGCGGTTGCTCGTCGATGCTCACAGTCGTCTCGTTCTTCCCGGCCGCGATTCTGACGACCGCGATCTCCTTGGCGAAGTTGCCGCTCCTGATCGCGTCCTGCGCGCGGGTCAGCGAAGTGATGGCGTAACGGTCCTGCGCCTCGCGCGAAAAACGGTATTTCTCGGCAGTGTCTTCCGCAAACGTGCCCATCAGCCGGCCGCGGTCATACGCGTCCTCCAGCCCGTCAAGGAACATATGGTCCTTCACTTCGCCGTGGCCGAGCCGGAAGCCGGCGCGCGCCTTGGGCAGCAGGTAAGGCGCATTGGACATGCTTTCCATGCCGCCCGCGACCATGACGTCGTTGGTGCCCAGCGTGACGAGATCGTGGGCGAGCATCGCCGCCTTCATGCCCGAGCCGCATACCTTGTTGATCGTCATGCAGCCTACCGCCGGCGGCAGCCCCGCGCCGAGCGCCGCCTGCCGCGCCGGCGCCTGGCCCTGACCCGCGGGCAGTACGTTGCCCATGATGACTTCCTGCACGTCTTCCGGCTTGATGCCGGCACGCTCGATGGCGGCACCGATCGCCCGGGCGCCGAGTTCCGGCGCGGCCACCGACTTCAAGTCGCCCATGAAACCGCCCATCGGGGTGCGGGCGGAACCGACAATCACCACAGGATCATGTTGCATACGCAAGCTCCTGGCAAAGAATATTTATTTCGTTTCATCGAACAACTCGCGGCCGATCAGCATACGGCGGATTTCGGATGTTCCCGCCCCGATTTCATACAACTTCGCGTCGCGCAACAGCCGGCCGGTTGGTGATTCGTTCACATAGCCCATGCCGCCCAGCGCCTGGATCGCTTCGAGGGCCATCCACGTCGCTTTTTCCGCGGCGTACAGTATCGCGCCGGCGGCATCCTTGCGCGTGACGCAGCCCGCGTCGCACGCACGGCCGACCGCGTAGACGTAAGCGCGGCAGGCGCTCAAGGTGGTGTACATGTCGGCGAGCTTACCCTGCATCAACTGAAATTCGCCAATCGGCTGGCCGAACTGCTTGCGTTCATGCACATAGGGCAGCACGACGTCCAGGCACGCCTGCATGATGCCCAAGGGACCTCCGGCCAGCACCGCGCGCTCGTAGTCGAGCCCGCTCATCAGCACTTCGACGCCTTTGCCGATCCCGCCCAGCACGTTTTCCGCCGGCACTTCGCAGTCCTCAAACACCAGCTCGCAGGTGTTGGAGCCGCGCATGCCGAGCTTGTCGAGCTTCTGCGCGGTGGAAAACCCCTTGAACGTTTTTTCGATGATGAAAGCGGTGATGCCGCGCGCGCCGGCATCGACATCGGTCTTGGCGTAGACCACCAGTACATGGGCGTCGGGACCGTTGGTGATCCACATCTTGGCGCCGTTCAGCACGTAGCGGTCGCCTTTCTTGTCGGCACGCAGCCGCATGCTGACAATGTCGGAGCCGGCGTTAGGTTCGCTCATCGCCAACGCACCGACATGTTCGCCCGAAATGAGCTTGGGCAAATAGCGTTTCTTTTGCTCGGCGCTGCCGTTGCGGCGGAGTTGATTCACGCACAGGTTGGAGTGCGCGCCGTAGGACAGCCCGACCGCGGCGGAGGCACGGCTGATTTCCTCCATGGCGACAACGTGCGCGAGATAACCCAGGCCGGTGCCACCGAATTCTTCCTCGACAGTGATGCCGAGCAGTCCAAGCGCGCCCATTTTGCGCCACAGGTCATCGGGGAAATCGTTCGCTTTGTCGATCCCGGCTGCGCGCGGTGCAATCTCGCGCGCGGCAAAGTTCTGCACCGTTTCACGCAGGATGCCTAGAGTTTCGCCCAGGCCAAATTCGAGCGACAAATATTGATGCATTATCAGTTTACGTCAACGTCAATCGATAGACGTACAACATCTATCATTAGAATAAAACTATCATTCTAATCAAGGCGTCGCATTAAAAACCGCGATCGCGTAAATCATGCCAATCAGACTATCGTTCACGTAAACGTAATATCATCGGGTACCCTGTGTTCTCATCATTCATGCCACCTTCTCGGTTTTTTTTCCATTGCCGCTAGCAAGCAGGCGGCGGCACTGATTGGCAAAAAAACTGATCTCGTTGAGCATCACTTCGATGTCTTCCCGTTGCTGTTCAAGGAGGACGCGGCGTTTTTCGAGCCGGGCAAGAAATTCTTCAAGCTGTTTGTTCTCGTCCTTTGCCAGATCATAGAGCTCGAACAATTCCCGGATATCATTGAGCGAAAACCCCAGCCGCTTGCCGCGCAACGCCAGTTTGAGCCGGACCCGGTCGCGGTGGTTGAAAATCCGGTTCATGCCTTCGCGCTTGGGGTTGAGCAACCCCTGCTCTTCATAGTGCCGTATGGTGCGAGTGGTCACTCCAAATTCTTTGGCCAGCTCGGTAATTGAATAAGTCTGCGACACATTGTGCTCCGCAATATAGGCGTGTAAGATTTGATACAGAAATAGCTTATAGTCTCATTTACGTAAACGTCAAGAAGAAAATGCAAATTGCGCCCCAGCCTGCCAACGCAGCGTTGTCGCTTGAATACCCACTTCCAGACTTACCGGCTCCCGGCACCGCGAAGCAGGTCCGTACGGGCGTGTTCTGGTTGCGCATGCCGCTGCCGTTCGCCCTCAAACATATCAATCTGTGGCTGCTCGAGGATGGGACCGGCTGGACTATCGTCGATTGCGGCCTGGGGACCGACACCACGCGCACGCTGTGGGAGCAGATCTTTGCAGGCGGTCTCGACGGCCGGCCGGCGAGGAGGCTTATCGTTACGCACTGTCACCCCGATCACATCGGGCTTGCCGCCTGGCTGTGTGAAAAATTCGGGCTCAAGCCGTGCATGACGAGTTCCGAATACGTGCACGCCCACGCGGTCTACCATCGTGTCGGCGGCACCGACCACGCTGCGCTGCGTACACTGCACGAACGCCACGGACTCGACGGCGCACGCCTCGATGCGCTGAGATCGCGCGCGGACCACTACCGCCGCGGCGTGCCCAGCCTGCCCAATGCCTTTGAGCGTATCAAGCACGAGGAACAGATTGTCATCGGCGAAAACGCGTGGCGTGTCATCGTCGGTCACGGTCACTCGCCCGAGCACGCCGCGCTTTACTGCGAGAGCTTGGGCGTGCTGATCGCGGGCGATATGCTGTTGCCGCGCATCAGCACCAACGTCAGCGTGTGGCCGATGGAGCCGGAGGGCGACCCGCTCGGCGAATTTCTGACTTCGCTCGAACGTTTCGGCGAGCTTCCGGCGGACACACTGGTGTTGCCTTCTCACGGCTTGCCGTTTCGCGGCATGCACCACCGCATCGCCGAGCTGAATCGCCACCATCAGACGCGACTCGACAGACTGATCGCCGTTTGCGAGCGGCCGTCAACTGCGGCGGAATTGCTGCCGCAGTTGTTCGAGCGTAACTTCGACGATTACCATCTGGTTTTTGCGATGGGCGAGACCATCGCGCATCTTAATCATCTGATGCATCGCGGCGTGCTCAAGCGCGGCGAAAACCCCGACGGCATCCACCGCTTCGTGCGTCGGCCCCTGATGGCCAAGGCATAAGGAAAGATTCGATGACAGCAAGTCGGCAGCCCGAGCGCCCCGCGCTCGATCCCGCGGAATTGTCCAGGCTCTATGCCGACATCGCCCAGAAAAGCGGGGAGCTCGTGACTCAATTCGTGGAGCGCGGGGCGAATGGCAAGCCACCCGGCTTCAGCGATGATCTCGGTATCGCGCAGGCGTTCTTCGAGGCATGGGGCAAAATGCTCTCCGACCCGTTCAAGCTCGCCGAAGCGCAGGTCAAGCTGTGGCAGGACTACATGACGCTGTGGCGGAACTCGACGCTGAAAATGCTCGGCCAGGAAGCAAAGCCCGCGATCGAGCCGCATCAAGGTGATCGCCGCTTCCGGCACGAGGACTGGGAGAACAACTTTCTCTATGACTACATCAAGCAGTCGTACCTGATTGCCGCCAGGAACCTGCATCATACGCTCGGCAATGTCGAGGGCCTCGACGAGAAGACCGCGAAGAAAGTCGATTTCTATACGCGCCAGTACATCGATGCGCTGTCGCCCTCCAACTTCCTGCTGACGAATCCCGAAGTGCTGCGCGAAACGGTCAACTCGGGCGGCCGGAATCTGGTCAAAGGGCTCAATAATCTGCTCGAAGACCTGACGCGCGGTGAAGGCGGCCAGTTGCGCGTGAAAATGACGGACACCGAAGCATTCCGCCTCGGCGAGAACATCGCGGTGACCAAAGGCAAGGTCGTGTTCCAGAACGACCTGCTGCAGCTGATCCAGTATGAGCCGCTCACAGAAGAGGTCTACGCGCGGCCGCTGCTGATCATCCCGCCGTGGATCAACAAATATTACATTCTCGATCTGCGCGAGCACAACTCGTTCATCCGGTGGGCGGTCGAGCAGGGGCACACCGTGTTCGTGATTTCGTGGGTCAATCCCGATGAGCGCCTCTCGCATAAGAGCTTCGACGACTATCTGACCGAAGGCGCGCTCGCGGCACTCGATGCGGTCGAGCGCGCGACCGGCGAGCGCGACGCCAACGTCATCGGCTACTGCCTGGGCGGCACGCTGCTTGCGGCAACGCTCGGCTATCTCGCGGCCAGGAAAGACAAGCGCATCTGCGGTGCCACGTTCTTCGTCAGCATGATCGATTTCGCCTGGCCCGGCGAGCTTGAAGTGTTCATCGACGAGCAGCAGATCGCGGCGCTGGAGAAAAGAATGGAGGAGCGCGGCTATCTCGAGGGCTCGGAGATGGCGACGACCTTCAACATGCTGCGCGCCAACGACCTCATCTGGTCGTTCGTCGTCAATAACTACCTGCTCGGGAAGGACCCGTTTCCGTTCGATCTGCTCTACTGGAACTCGGATTCGACGCGCATGCCGGCGGCGATGCACAGCTTCTATCTGCGCAACATGTATCTCAGGAACCTGCTCAGGGAACCGGGCGGCGTCACGCTTGCCGGCGTGCCGATCGACGTCACGCAGGTGAGCGTACCGGCATATTTCATCTCCACCGCCGAGGACCACATCGCGCCGTGGAAATCGACTTACGCCGGAGCGAAGCTCCTCAAAGGGCCGCTGCGCTTCGTACTCGGCGGCTCGGGCCACATCGCCGGCATCATCAACCCGCCGGCCGCCAACAAGTACTGCTACTGGACCAATGACGAGTTGTCCGGCGATCCCGGCGAATGGCTGGAAAGCGCGCAGCAGCATCCCGGCTCGTGGTGGACCGATTGGGGCCGGTGGATCGCGCAGCGTGGCGGCGAGAAAGTGGCTGCCCGCATCCCGGGCAAGGGCAAGTTGAAGGTGATCGAGGACGCGCCCGGCTCGTACGTGAAGCTGCGCGTCGATTCAAAAAAGCACTAAGAGCGGATTGGAACCGCAGATAAACGCAGACTGACGCCGATCAATCGAAACAAGAAAATCCGCGTTCATTGGCGGTTTCAAGATTTTCGGGGGATCTGTGCAGATAAATGGCAGCACGTTCCTGGTGACCGGTGGCGGGTCGGGGCTTGGCGGCGCTTCGGCGCGGCGGCTCGCTGCAGCCGGCGCGAACGTGGTGATCCTCGATGTCAATCGCGAGCAGGGCGCGCAGCTTGCGAAGGAAATCGGCGCAAATGCCATCTTCGTTGCGGCCGACGTTACCGACGAAGCGCAAGTAGCGGCAGCGATTGCCGAAGCACGCAAGAAGTTCGGCGCGCTGCATGGCGCGATCAGCTGCGCGGGAATCGCACCCGCGGAGCGCGTGCTCGGCAAGACAGGCCCGCACAAGCTCGAATCTTTCAGCCGAACCATACAGATCAACCTCATTGGCACGTTCAACGTGATCCGGCTCGCGACGCAGGCGATGGTGGAGAATGCGCCCAACGCCGACGGCGAACGTGGCGTCATTCTCAACACCGCCTCGATCGCCGCGTTCGAAGGCCAGATCGGCCAGGCGGCCTACAGCGCGTCGAAAGCGGGGGTGGCCGGCATGACGCTGCCGATTGCACGCGAGCTGGCGCGCTTCGGCATTCGCGTCATGACGATCGCGCCGGGACTGTTCGGAACGCCAATGATGGCGGGCTTTAGTGCGGAGCTGCAGGCGTCGCTGGGCGCGCAGGTGCCGTTCCCGCCGCGGCTCGGCAAGCCGGAAGAATATGCCGCGCTGGTCGAGCACATCATCGTCAATCCCATGCTGAACGGCGATGTGATCCGCCTCGACGGCGCGCTGCGCATGGCGGCTAAATGAATTGACCGCCAAGACAAATGAGGATTTCAAATGACTTTTCAGAACATTCTGCTCGAACAACCTGAAGCAGGAATCTATCTGCTGACCGTCAACCGCCCGCAGGCGCTCAACGCCCTGAACAGTGCAACGCTCGACGAGATCGGCGCGGCGGCGGATACGGTAGCGGCGGATGAGAATGCGCGCGTGCTGCTCGTGACCGGCGCGGGCGACAAGGCGTTTGTTGCCGGTGCCGACATAGCCGAGATGCGGAACTTCACTCCGGAGCGGGGCGAGGCGTTCTCCGCGCGCGGCTCGCGTGTTTTTGCGAAGCTCGAAGCGCTGGCGATACCGGTGATTGCGCTGGTGAACGGCTACGCCTTGGGCGGCGGCTGCGAGCTCGCGCTGGCGTGCGATTGGGTCATCGCCGCGGACCGCGCGGCGTTCGGTCAGCCCGAGGTCAACCTCGGTGTGTCCGCCGGCTTCGGCGGCACGCAGCGGCTGCCGCGCAAGATCGGCTCGGCCCGCGCCATGGAGCTGCTCGTGACCGGTCGCCAGGTAAAGGCCGATGAAGCGCTTGCCATTGGCCTCGTCAACCAGGTCGTAGCGGCGGCGGAGATCATGCGGAAGGGGCTGGAGATCGCGCGCCTGATCGCCTCGAAAGGTCCCCTCGCGGCGCGCTACACCAAGGAGGCGGTCGTGCGCGGCGCTGACATGGACCTTGCCGAAGCGCTGGCGCTGGAATCCAGGCTTTTCGGTCGGTGCTGTGCCACGCAGGATCAGAAGGAGGGCATGCGCGCCTTCCTCGAAAAACGCTCCCCTAAATTCGAGGGTAAGTAGTTGTCAGTACCCGCGGCAGGGGATAGGCGAGCGGAGAAAAGCGTAAGGGGTGAGGCGTGAGGCGTGAGGCGTAGACCGCGGGAGCAGAGGCGTTTACACCTCTCTCTTCTCTCCTATCTCCTCTCTCTCCGGCGTCGCAGCATGCGGCGAAGGGCCGGTATGCGGTGATATAATCGCCTTCCCCGGTTTTCGGCACCAAGCGTGTCTGAAAGCACGACGTGACAGACCCCAAAAAGGTGGCCGCCATGGATATGAGAGACATCCTTCCTGACGCCGATCCGCAGGAAACTCGGGAATGGCTGGAAGCGCTGGAATCGGTGCTCGAACACGAAGGCTACGACCGCGCGCATTTCCTGCTCGAAAAACTGGTGGACAGGGCGCGCCGCTCCGGCGCTTATATTCCGTATAACGCCAACACGGCGTACATGAACACCATTCCGCTGTCCCAGGAGGAGCGCTCGCCGGGGGATGCGGAGGTCGAGAACAAGATTCGGTCGCTGGTGCGTTGGAACGCGATGGCGATGGTGGTGCGCGCCAACAAGGAATCGTCGGAGCTCGGCGGCCATATCGCGAGCTTCGCCTCCGCCGCCACGCTCTACGATGTCGGCTTCAACCACTTTTTCCGCGCCGCCAACGATAACTTTCTTGGCGACCTGGTCTACATCCAGGGGCATTCGTCGCCGGGCATCTACGCGCGCGCTTATCTCGAGGGCCGCATCACGGAAGAGCAGCTCGACAATTTCCGCCGCGAAGTCGAAGGCAAGGGCCTGTCGTCCTATCCGCATCCGTGGCTCATGCCGGATTTCTGGCAGTTCCCGACGGTGTCGATGGGCCTTGGGCCCCTCATGGCGATCTACCAGGCGCGCTTCATGCGCTATATCAAAGACCGCGGCATTATCGAGGCGCAGGGCCGCAAAGTGTGGGCGTTCATGGGCGACGGCGAGATGGACGAGCCCGAATCGCTCGGCGCAATTTCGCTTGCCGGGCGCGAGAAACTCGACAACCTGATCTTTGTCGTCAACTGCAACCTGCAGCGCCTCGACGGGCCGGTGCGCGGCAACGGCAAGATCATCCAGGAGCTCGAAGCCGGTTTCCGCGGCGCCGGCTGGAACGTGATCAAGGTGATCTGGGGCTCGTACTGGGACCCGCTGTTCATGCGCGACAAGAGCGGCATCCTGCTGAAGCGCATGGAGGAATGCGTTGACGGCGAGTATCAGGCTTTCAAGTCGCAGGACGGCGCGTTTGTGCGCAAGCACTTCTTCGGCAAGTATCCGGAACTGCTCGATATGGTTGCCAACATGTCGGACGACGATATCTGGCGCCTGAACCGCGGCGGACACGATCCGCACAAGATCTACGCGGCGTATGCGGCGGCGATGAAGCACGTGGGCCAGCCCACGGTGATCCTGGCGAAGACCGTGAAGGGCTACGGCATGGGCGAGGCGGGCGAGGGCCAGAACATCACCCATCAGCAGAAGAAGATGGGCACCGCCTCGATCAAGGCATTCCGCGACCGCTTCGAGGTGCCGATCCCCGATGACAAGCTCGAGCAAGTGCCGTTTTACCGGCCGCCGGAGGATTCGCCGGAAATAAAGTATCTTATGGAACGGGTGAAGACAATGGGCGGCTTGTTGCCTGCGCGTCGCCGTAACGCCGCGCCCCTCGAAGTGCCGCCGCTGTCCGCGTTTGAAGCTCAGCTCAAAGGCACCGAGGGCCGCGAAATTTCGACCACCATGGCGTTCGTGCGGATTCTCAGCACCATCATTCGCGACAAGAAGATCGGCAAGCTGGTGGTGCCGATCGTGCCGGACGAGTCGCGCACTTTCGGCATGGAAGGCATGTTCCGCCAGCTCGGCATCTATTCCCACGTCGGTCAGCTCTATACGCCGCAGGACGCCGACCAGCTGATGTTCTACAAGGAGGACAAGAACGGCCAGATCCTGCAAGAGGGCATCTGCGAAGCGGGCGCGATGTGCTCCTGGATCGCCGCCGCGACGTCGTACAGCACCAATGGGCTGTCGATGATTCCGTTCTACATCTTCTATTCGATGTTCGGCTTTCAGCGCGTCGGCGATCTGGCCTGGGCGGCGGGCGACATGCGCGCGCGCGGCTTTCTGCTCGGTGGTACGGCGGGACGCACTACGCTGAACGGCGAGGGGCTGCAGCATGAGGACGGCCACAGCCACATCCTCGCCTCGACCCTTCCCAACTGCGTGTCCTATGACCCGACGTTTGCCTACGAGCTTGCGGTGATCGTCCAGGACGGATTGCGCCGCATGTGCCGGGAGCAGGAGGACATTTACTATTACATCACGGTGATGAACGAGAACTACGCTCATCCGCCGATGCCGGAAGGCGTGGAGAAAGGCATCCTCAAGGGGATGTACCTGTTCGGCGAAGGCAAGTCCAAGAAAAACCAGCCCAAGGTGCAGCTCCTGGGCAGCGGCGCCATCCTGCGCGAGGTGATTGCCGGAGCCGAACTGCTCGAAAAGGACTTCGGCGTCGCGGCCGACATCTGGAGCGTCACCAGCTTCAATCAGCTGCGCCGCGACGGGCTTGATACCCAGCGCTGGAACATGCTGCACCCCGAAGCCGAACCGAAGCTGAGCTATGTCGAACAATGCCTCGGCGACCGCCCGGGTCCGGTCGTGGCGGCCACCGATTACATGAAGGCTTTTGCCGATCAGCTCCGCCCCTTCCTGCCGACGCACAACTTCCTCACGCTGGGCACCGACGGTTTCGGCCGCTCCGACACGCGCAGGCAGCTGCGCAAGTTTTTCGAGGTGGACCGCCATTACGTCGCAGTCGCCGCGATGAAAGCGCTGGCCGATCAGGAAGCGGTGCCGCGCAAGAAGGTGACCGAGGCGATCGGCAAGTATGGCATCGATCCCGAGAAACCGAATCCGGCCACAGTTTGAGAACGTGAAGGAGTGAAAGCGTGAAGGAGTGAAAAGGGCTCCTCCCCCTGGACCAGGGGGAGGGTTGGGGAGGGGGTGTTCACCCCTTCACCTATTCACATCTTCACGCAGCGAAGCCATGAGCAACCTCGTCGAAGTTAAGGTCCCCGACATCGGCGACTTCAAGGACGTGCCGATCATCGAGGTTTTGGTGAAGCCCGGCGACAAGGTGAGCGCCGAAGACTCGCTGGTCACGCTCGAATCCGACAAGGCGACGATGGAAGTGCCGTCGCCCGCCGCCGGCGTGGTGAAGGAGCTCAAAGTCAAGGTCGGCGACAGGGTGTCGGAGGGCGCTGTGGTGTTGGTACTGGAAGCGGCCGATGGGGCCCGCGTGCCGCAGAAGGCGGCAGCCCCCGCCGCGTCGCCTTCAACCCCGCAACCCGCGCCTGCCGCCGCCACGGCCGCGCCGCTTACTGTGGCGAGCCCTCACCCCCGACCCCTCTCCCGAGAAGGGAGAGGGGAGGCAATTGTTCCCATTCTCCCTCTGGGAGAAGGGTCAGGGATGAGGGATCGGGAGAGGGAAGCGCCGAGCGCGCCTGGCAGCGCGCAAACCGGGATCGACGAAGCCGCTTTCGGAAAGGCACACGCCAGTCCCGCAGTGCGGCGGTTGGCGCGCGAGTTTGGTGTGGATCTTTCGCGCGTAAAGGGCACCGGGCCGAAACAGCGCATCCTCAAAGAGGACGTGCAAATCTACGTAAAGGCGGAACTCGCCCGCCCGCGCGGCGCCGCAGGCGGCATCGGCTTCGACTTGCCGCCGCTGCCGCAGGTCGACTTCGCCAAGTTCGGCCCGGTCGAGATGCAGCCGCTGTCGCGTATCAAGAAGCTGTCCGGCGCCAATCTGCACCGCAACTGGGTGAGCATCCCGCATATCACGCAGCACGACGAAGCCGACATCTCCGAGCTCGAATCCTTCCGCAAGTCGCAGGCCGAGGAAGCCAAGAAAAGCGGTCTCAAGATCACGATGCTGGGTTTCCTGATGAAAGCGGTGGTGGTGGCGCTCAAGCAGTACCCTGCATTCAATGCCTCGCTCTCTGCGGACGGTGAGAGTCTCATCGTCAAGCAGTATTACCACATCGGCATCGCGGTCGATACGCCGAACGGACTGGTGGTGCCGGTGATCCGCGACGTCGACAAGAAAGGGCTGCTGGAACTGGCGAAGGCGCTGGGCGAGGTCAGCGCCCGCATGCGCGCCGGCAAGATTGCTCCGACCGACCTGCAGGGCGGCTGCTTCTCCATTTCGAGTCTGGGCGGCCTCGGCGGCACCCTGTTCACGCCGATCGTCAACGCGCCAGAAGTGGCGATACTTGGTGTGGGCAAGGCGGTGATGAAGCCGGCGTGGAACGGCAAAGAATTCGTGCCACGGCTGATGCTGCCGCTGTCGCTGTCGTATGACCACCGCGTGATCGACGGCGCCCAGGGCGCGCGCTTCATTTCCTATCTGAGCGGCGTGCTCTCGGATATTCGCCGGTTGGTGTTATAGAGCGAGAGGCGAGAGGCGAGAGGCGAGAGGCGTGAGGCGAGAGGCGTGAGGCGAGAGGCGAGAGGCGAGAGGCGAGAGGCGTATCCCTCAGGCGAGGAGCATTGCGCTCCTCTCTCCTTTCCCCTTTCTCCTCTCTTTCGCGGTTGACGCATGTCGACCGCCCCAATTGGCATCCTCGGCGGCACCTTCGATCCGATCCACTTCGGCCATCTGCGGCTCGCGCAGGAACTCGCGGAGAAGTTGAAGCTCGACCACGTGCGCTTCATTCCCAGCGGCACGCCGCCGCACCGCGGCGCGCCCCGGGTGTCGGCCGCCGATCGCCTGGCCATGGTGGGACTCGCGGTCGAAGGCAATGTGCTGTTTACCGTCGACGACCGCGAGACGAAGCGCGCTGGTCCCGGCTACATGGTCGATACGCTCGCCGAGTTGCGCGCGGAAGTCGGCGCGAACCGGCCGCTCGCCCTGCTGCTCGGCGCGGATGCCTTCCTGGAGCTCGCAACGTGGAGCCGCTGGCACGAACTGTTCAATCTCGCGCATATCGTCGTCGCGCACCGCCCCGGTTTTCCGGTCGGCGCCTGGCATAACCGCATGCCGCAGCCGCTCGCGCGCGAATACGCGTCGCGCACCATGCAGCAGCCGTTCGCGGCGCATCTCGCGCCGGCCGGCGGCGTCGTCGTGATCGCGATCGCCGCGCTCGATATTTCGGCGACCATGATCCGCGATTGCATCCGCTCGCGCGCGAGCCCCCGTTATTTGCTTCCCGACTCCGTTCTCGATTATATTCAGGCGCGGCGGTTATACGTCCAGTAAGCGTCGTAAGAATGCGTGACGCCGCTCGTCCCTCATCCCCGCCCTTCTCCCGAAAGGAGAAGGGGCGCCGGAGCGTGGAACAGGGGCCCCGTTTACGGGGATGCGACCGCACAGGCGCACATAAGAACGCGGGTAATCGCGGCGCTGCATCCCGCTACGGGGTCGCATCCATCGGCCCAGGCCGACGGAACCTGCTCCGCCCTCCGCGGGCGCATGCGAGGTGCAAATTCGCTGTCACGCATTTGCACGAGGTTTCAATGGGAGGTTGATGAGAATCGACAAGCTGGTCAAAGCCACGGTCGCCGCGCTCGAAGACATCAAGGCGCGCGACATCGTGGTGCTGGACGTGAAGCGAGTGACTTCACTGTTCGACAGAATTATCATCGCAAGCGCCGATTCGTCACGCCAGAGCAAGGCGCTTTCCAACAACGTCCAGGAAAAGCTCAAGGCGCTTGGCGCAAAAGTCCACGGCGTGGAAGGGGAACAGGCCGGCGAATGGATATTGGTCGACCTTGGAGCGGTGGTGGTCCACATCATGCAACCCGCAGTCCGCCAATATTACAACCTCGAAGAACTTTGGACGCCGCCCGCGCGCGGCAGGCGGCGGCGCGCGGGCGGCCCCCGTCCTGCTGCGTGAAGTTCCTGGCGGTGGCGGTCGGGCACAGGATGCCGACCTGGATCAATGCCGGTTTCGAGGAATACGCACGGCGCATGCCGCGGGAGGCGCGGCTCGCGCTGATTGAAATCAAGCCCGAAGCCCGCAGCGGCCGTGCTGGCGCGGCGACAGTGCAGCGCATGCTGCAGGCGGAACATAAACGCATCAGCGCCGCGCTTCCCGCGGGTTGTTGCACGGTGGTGCTCGATGAACGCGGCAAGAGTTTTTCGACGCGACAGCTCGCCGACCGCATCACGCGCTGGCGTGAAGCCGGGTGCGACGTGGCTTTCATCATCGGCGGCGCCGATGGCACGGCGGCAACGCTTAAGGGGCAGGCGGATCTGTTGTGGTCGCTCTCGCCGCTTACCCTGCCGCACGGGCTCGTGCGCATCGTGCTCGCCGAGCAACTCTACCGCGCGGTGTCGATCTTGAGCGGGCATCCGTACCACAGGGAGTGAGAAGCAGGATCAAGGATCAAGGATTGAGGATTGAGGAGAGAGGCGTAAACCCGGGATCACAGAAACCGAACTCCGGACCAGACCTCAAACTCCAAATCCTGAATCCTGAATCCTGAATCCTGAATCCTGAATCCTGAATCCTGAATCCTGAATCCTGGCAATGACAATGGCCGACAAGCGCATTTATCTCGCCTCGCGCAGCCCGCGCCGGCGCGAGCTTTTGAAACAGATCGGCGTCAGTTTCGAGCTGCTGCTGTTGAGAGAGGACGCACGGCGCGGGGTCGATGTGGACGAGACGCCGCTTCCCGGCGAGGCGCCCGCCGACTGCGCCGTGCGTATCGCCCGCGCCAAGACCGAGGTCGCGACAACCCGGGTGGTACAGCGGCGTCTGCAATTGTATCCCGTGCTCGCCGCCGACACGACGGTAGTGCGCGACGACGCGGTCATCGGCAAGCCGCGAGACGCCGGGCACGCGGCGCAGATTCTCGCCGCGCTGGCGGGCCGCGAGCACCGGGTGATAACCGCCGTCGCGGTGGCCATGCGGGATCAGGTGGAAAGCAGCGTGTCGGTATCGTCGATCGAGTTTCGGGCGCTTTCCCCCGCGGAAATCCAGCGCTATATTGCAAGCGGCGAGCCGTTCGACAAGGCCGGCGCGTATGCGATCCAGGGGCGCGCCGCGGCATTCGTGACGCGGATCGGCGGCAGCTACTCGGGTATCATGGGACTGCCGCTCGCCGAAACGGCGGAGCTGTTGCAGAAGTTCGGCATCGAAGTGCTGTAACATCGCCGCTGTCGCACACGGGCCTATTCTTGAGACAGGCGCTGGCCACCGCATCGCCCGATGACTGAAGAGATCCTCATCAACGTCACGCCGCAGGAGACGCGTGTCGCCGTGATCGAGCACGGCGTCACGCAGGAACTGCACATAGAGCGCGCCACCGCCCGGGGGCTCGTCGGCAACATCTACGTGGGGCGCGTGATTCGCGTGCTGCCGGGCATGCAGTCCGCGTTCATCGACATCGGCGGCGAGCGCGCGGCGTTCCTGCACGTGGCCGACATCTGGGGCAGCCGGCACAACGGCGAGCTAAGCACGCCGATCGAGAAGCTGCTCGCCGAAGGTCAGAACCTCATGATCCAGGTCGTGAAAGATCCGATCGGCACCAAGGGCGCGCGGCTGTCCACCCAGATCAGCATCGCCGGCCGCTTCCTGGTCTACCTGCCCCAGGAATCCCACATCGGCATCTCGCAGCGCATCGAGGACGAGGAAGAGCGGCAGCACCTGCGCGAGAAGCTGCTGCAGCAGCTGCCGCCGGATGAGAAGGGTGGTTTCATCATCCGCACCATGGCGGAAAACGCCTCCGACCGCGGGCTCGTCGCCGATATCGAGTACCTGAGGAAGCTGTGGCACGGCATCCAGGAACGGGCGCAGACCGCCGCAGCGCTGACGTTGCTCTATCAGGACCTGAATCTGAGCCTGAGGGTGCTGCGCGATTTCGTGCACGAGGAGACGACCCGCATCCTGATCGATTCGCACGAGACCTCCCAGGGCATGCAAACCTTCGCCCAGGAATTCACTCCCACGGTGGTCGAGCGCATCGCGCACTACGAGGGCGAGCGTCCGCTGTTCGAGCTCTTCGGTGTCGAGGATGAAATCGAGAAAGCACTGGCGCGCCGCGTCGAACTCAAGTCAGGCGGCTATCTCATTCTCGACCAGACCGAAGCGCTCACCACCATCGACGTCAACACCGGCGGCTACGTCGGCGGGCGCAGTTTCGACGATACCATCTTCAAGACCAATCTCGAGGCGGCGCAGGTGATCGCGCGCCAGTTGCGGCTCAGGAACCTGGGCGGCATCATCATCATCGACTTCATCGACATGGACACCGAGGAGCACAAGAACGCCGTGCTCAATGAATTCCGCAAGGCGCTCGCGCGCGACCGCACGCGCATGACCGTAAACGGTTTCACCCAGCTCGGGCTCGTGGAGATGACGCGCAAACGCACGCGCGAGAGCCTCGCTCACGTGCTGTGCGAACCCTGCCCGGTGTGCGAAGGCCGCGGCGAGTTGAAGACTGCGCAGACAGTGTGCTACCAGATCCTGCGCGAACTGCTGCGCGAGGCGCGCCAGTTCAACGCGCGCGAGTTCCGCATACTCGCTTCCCAGCAAGCGATCGATCTGTTCCTGGACGAGGAGTCGCAGAGCCTGGCGATGCTGTCCGACTTCATCGGCAAGCCGGTGTCGCTGCAGGTCGAGAGCGTCTACAACCAGGAACAGTTCGACATCATTCTCATGTAATGCGGCAGGCGGCTTCTGGCGCCCAGCTTATCCGATCCGACCGTGGAGCCACTCGAGTCAAAACGCTTGCAGCCGCCGGCGGTGTCGCTCGCCCGCGCGTTCGCCGAACAGGCGTTTTCGCGCGCCGCCGGAGCGCCGCTGGTCCCGGGCAACAGCGTGCGCATTCTGAAGGATGCGGCGGAACACTATCCGGCGTGGCTGGAAGCGATCCGTTCCGCGACTCGTACCGTCTATTTCGAAAACTACATCGTCGCCGAAGACCGGATCGGGCGCGAATTCGTGGCGGCGCTGGCGGCAAAGGCACGCGAAGGCGTGCGCGTGAGGGCCATGCATGACTGGGTAGGGGCGCTCGGCAGAGCATCGGGGCGGCTGTGGCAGCCGCTCATCGAAGCCGGCGGCGAGGTGAGGTGCTTCAACCCTCCGCGCCCGGACAGTCCGTTCGGGTGGTTGACGCGGGATCATCGCAAGATGGTGGCGGTGGACGGCGAGGTAGGTTTCGTGACAGGTGTGTGCGTGAGCCGCAAGTGGGTTGGCGACCCGGCGCGCGGGATTGAGCCGTGGCGCGACACGGGAGTCGAAGTGCGCGGCCCGGCGGTCGCCGATATCGAGCGCGCTTTTGCCGAAGTGTGGGCGGCGACGGGCGCGGCGATTCCCGAAGACGAGCTTGCCGATCCGGAAGCGATCGCGCCGGCGGGCGACGTGATGGTGCGCGTGCTTGCCACCGTACCGAACATCGCCGCGCTGTATCGCCTTGACCAGTTGATCGCCGTAATGGCGCGCAGGACGCTGTGGCTGACCGATGCCTATTTCGTCGGTATTGCACCCTACGTGCAGGCACTGAGTGCGGCGGCGCTGGACGGCGTGGACGTGAGGCTGCTGGTGCCCGGCACGAGCGATCTGCCGGTGCTCTCGGCCCTGTCGCGCGCCGGCTACCGTCCGCTGCTCGAGGCCGGCATCCGCGTCTTCGAGTGGAACGGCCCGATGCTGCACGCCAAGTCCGCGGTGGCGGACGGCCGCTGGGCACGGGTAGGTTCTTCGAATCTGAACCTTTCGAGCTGGATCGGCAATTATGAGCTCGACGTCGCGGTCGAGGATCAGCAGTTCGCTGCGGCGATGAAGAACATGTACGAGGCGGATCTCGCCAATGCGACCGAAATCGTGCTTTCGCCGCGCAACCGCGTGCGTCCGGCAACGCCGCGCCGGCGCCGCCGGTCCCGCGGCGGCAGCGCATCGCGCGCCGCCGCCGGCGCGCTGCGTCTCGGCAACACGGTGGGCGCGGCGATCACCAATCGCCGCGTGCTCGGGCCCGCCGAGGCCGGCACGATGATCGGCGTCGGTGTTGCGCTGCTGGTGTTCGCCGCGGTCACCGTGTCATGGCCGCTGCTCGTCGCCGTTCCGCTTGCGCTGCTCGCTGCCTGGGTCGCGGTGTCGTTCCTGGTGCGGGCGCACGAACTGCGCAACGCGGGAAAACGGGCCGAAGAAGAAGGCCGCGCCGCGCCGCAGCCGGCAGGTGATGCCGCGGGGGACAAGTCGTCCGAGGAATGAGCCACGTGTCCGCGCCGGAATTCGTCAGAAGACTTCTCGCAAATCGGCGTTTATCGGCGGCCAATTGCTTTTCTTGGTTTTCAGGACCGGTTCTACTGTCCCGCGATGTCCTCGAGCCGCGCGAGCAGCGACGCGTCGGCATCGGCGATCTCGATTATTTTGCGCCGGCCATGCGCGCCGTGGCGGATGGCGATCCGCGAGGCGGGGAGCTTCAGCAGACGGCGCAGGAAATCGACGAGCGCCGCGTTCGCCTTGTTGTCGACGGCCGGCGCGGCGATTCTGATCTTGAGCGCGTCGCCGTGGAATCCGGCGACGGCGCTCGTGGCTGCGTTGGGCTGCACGTGGACGGTGAGGGTGAGCCGTCGCGCGTCGGGATCAAACCGGTGCCAGGCGGCCATGGAGTCTATCTCAACAACAGGTCCTAGCAGCCTGTCGGACTTGACAGTCCGTACAGGCTGCTAACAGCAAAACCGGCCGACAATTCATAATAAACCCAGCCGAAGCGGTCAAATTTGAGGAAAAGCGCGGGTGAATTCGCGTATCGGTCATCCTCTTATGCAATTCTCCTAGGGCCGGTTTTGCATTAGGAGTTTGTCGCGGCTAAGTCCGACAAACTCCTAGAGCCACCGCGACAACGTCATCTCAAGGTAGGCGACCGGCAGCATCAGCAGCAGCTGGCAGATGACGATCACGACGAGCGGCGACAGGTCGACGTTGCCGATCGGCGGGATCAGTTTTTGGAAAATGCGCAGGAATGGCCGGGTCATGTTGTTCAGGAGCGGCGCGAGCGGAGTGTAGGGATTGATCCACGACAGCACTGCCTGAAACACCACGACGGCGATCACGATGTAGAGTCCGAGCTTGACGATCGTGACCGTGGCCAGGAGCGCGAGCCCGGCGTAAGCGCTGCCGGCGGCGGAGGCGAGCGAGTAGTCTTTGATCTGAAGGATGACGAACAATTCGAGAACCTGGATGAGCCACGCCAGCACCAGTGTGGCGAGATCGAGTCCCCACAGGCCGGGGATCACGCGCCGCGCCGGGTGCACCATGAAGTCCGTGAGCGCGCCCAGGAACTCCGACAACGGGTTGCGGTAGGCGGCGCGCGCCCACTGCATGTAGAAGCGCAGCAGCAGCGCGATGGTGAACAGTCCGAACACGGTGTTCGCCAGGAATATCAGCGCCTTTTCGAACATTAAGGGCTCCTAATCTCCGCCCAGTTCTTCGCCCAGCTCATGCGAGCGTTCGGCGGCGGCGCGCACCGCGCGAATCACGATGTTCTTGAGCGCCTGCTCGTCCATCACGCCGAGCGCGCGCTCGGTGGTGCCGCCTTTGGAAGTGACGCGGGCACGCAGCGTGGCCGGCTCCTCGCCGCTCGTCTGCGCCAGCCGGACCGCGCCGGCGAAGGTTTCGAGGGCAAGGCGCCGGGCATCGGCGGTGTTGAATCCGAGATCGGCGGCCGCCTGCTGCAGCGCCTCGATGAAGTAGAACACGTAGGCCGGACCACTGCCCGAGACCGCCGTGATTGCGTCGATCTGCGCCTCGCGCTCGAGCCACAGCGTGGCGCCGACCGCGCTCATGATCGTTTCCGCGAGCGTGCGGTCAGCAGCGGCGAGCGCGGGCATCGCGTAGAGGCCGGAGATGCCGGCCAGCACCAGCGCCGGCGTGTTTGGCATCACGCGCACGATGCGGGTATAGCCGCCGAGCCAGCGCGAGAGGTCCTGGCAGCGGATGCCGGCGGCAATCGTGATGACCAGCTGCGACCGGATTGCCGGACGCAGCGCCCGCGCCGCTTCCCGCATCTGCTGCGGCTTGACCGCGAGCACGATCGAGTCGGCTGCGGTGGCCTCGGCATCGGCTGCGGCGTAAGTCCTGATGCGCAGCTCGCGTGCGAGCCGCGTGCGCGCGGCGTCATCGATTTCGACCACACGGATCGCGTTCGCGGGCCACCCCTTCTGCAGCAGGCCGCCGATCATCGCCGCCGCCATGTTGCCGCCGCCGATAAATGTGACATTCATAAAAGCCTATTCGAAACGCAAAGACGCAGAGGACGCTAAGAATCGCAAAGGATTTTTAAAATGATACCGGTAGAAACGCAGCCTGCATAAATTTTCTTTGTCCTTTGCACCCTTTGCGTCTTTGCGTTTATTGCTTTTGCCGTCGGCCGAAGATCGCGGTGCCGACGCGCACCATGGTCGCGCCCTCGAGGATCGCAGCCTCAAGGTCGTCGGACATGCCCATCGAGAGCGTGTCGAGAGCGAAGCCGGCAGCCACCAGTCCATCCTTGAGTTCGCGCAGGCGTGCGAATCGCCGGCGCTGAACCCCGGCGTCCGGCGTCGGCTCGGGGATCGCCATCAGTCCCCGCAATCTGAGCTGCGGCAGGGCGGTAATCGCACGCGCCAGAGCGAGTTCGTCCCCCGGCGCCACGCCGCTCTTGCTCGCCTGCCCGCTGACGTTGACCTGGATGCAGACGTTGAGCGGCGGCAGCCTGGCCGGGCGCGCGTCGTTGATCCGTATCGCGATTTTCTCGCGTTCCACGCTGTGCACCCACTGGAAATGCTCGGCGATGCCCCGCGTCTTGTTGCTCTGGATCGGCCCGATGAAATGCCACTCCAGCGGGAGGTGGGCGAGGCGCGTAATTTTCCCCATCGCTTCCTGCACATAGTTCTCTCCGAACGCATTCTGACCGCAGGCGTGCGCTTCTGCGATTTTTTCCGCCGGCCAGGTTTTACTCACTGCAACCAGCGCGATAGCGGACGGGGGTCGCCCGGCGCTCTGTGCCGCCCGCCTGATCCGGTCGTGTACGGCTTGCAAGTTGGTGGCGATTGTTGTCATAATTTTGCGCAACCTACGAAAACCGGCTGTTTGGAGTAAAATCAGACCGTTAATGTGCGCTTTTAGCCCCGCTTCTTAAATGGCGACGCAATTATAATGGACATAGCCGAACTGCTGGCCTTCGTGGTCAAGAATAAAGCCTCCGACCTGCACCTGTCCTCGGGCCTGCCGCCCATGATCCGCGTGCACGGCGACATCCGCCGCATCAACCTGCCGCCGATGGAGCACAAGGATGTGCACGCGATGGTCTACGACATCATGAACGACGGCCAGCGCAAATTCTACGAGGAGAATCTCGAGTGCGACTTCTCGTTCGCGATTCCCAATCTCGCGCGTTTCCGCGTCAACGCTTTCGTCCAGCAACGCGGGGCGGGCGCCGTGTTCCGGACCATTCCGTCGAAGGTGCTGTCGCTCGAGGATCTCAAGGCGCCCAAGATTTTTGCCGAAATCTGCAACCAGCCGCGCGGCGTGGTGCTGGTGACCGGCCCCACCGGCTCGGGCAAGTCGACGACGCTGGCGGCGATGGTCAATCATATCAACATGAACGAGCAGGGCCACATCCTGACGGTGGAGGACCCGATCGAATTCGTGCACGAGAGCCAGAAGTGCCTGATCAACCAGCGCGAGGTCGGCCCGCACACACTGTCGTTCGCCAATGCGCTGCGCTCGGCCCTGCGCGAGGATCCGGACATCATTCTGGTCGGCGAGATGCGCGACCTGGAGACCATCCGGCTGGCGATGACCGCGGCCGAAACGGGGCACTTGGTGTTCGGCACTCTGCACACGAGTTCGGCGGCGAAGACGATCGACCGTATCATCGACGTATTCCCGGCGGAAGAGAAGGAAATGATGCGCGCGATGCTGTCCGAATCCTTGCGCGCGGTAATCTCGCAGACGCTGCTCAAGACGAAGGACGGCAGCGGGCGCGTGGCTGCGCACGAGATCATGATCGGCACGCCGGCGATCCGAAACCTCATCCGCGAGAACAAGGTCGCGCAGATGTATTCGGCGATCCAGACCGGCGCGCAGATCGGCATGCAGACGCTCGACCAGAACCTGCAGGAACTGGTCAAGCGCAATCTCATTGGCGTCGACGAGGCGCGCACCAAGGCTGCCAACAAGGACGCCTTCAAGTGACAGGGTAGAGTCCCCGGGCGCGGGCCCGGCAGCAGCGGTTGCCCGGGTCGATGAACGAGAGGAGCGAGACATGGACCGAGATCAGGCAGTCAATTTTATCAATGACCTGCTGAAAGGGATGGTGGAGAGGAAGGCTTCCGACCTCTTCATTACCGCGGGCTTCCCGCCCGCGATCAAGATCGACGGCAAGGTGACGCCGGTAGCCAACCAGCCGCTTACGCCCCAGCACACCATCGAACTCGCGCACGCGGTCATGAACGACAAGCAGACCGGGGAATTCGAGGCGACCAAGGAGTGCAACTTCGCCATCAGTCCCAGGGGTATCGGCCGTTTCCGCGTCAGTTGCTTCGTGCAACAGGCGCGGGTCGGCATGGTGCTGCGCACCATCAATGCCAAGATCCCGACTTTCGAAGAGCTGTACCTGCCGCCGATACTGAAGGACGTGGTGATGGCCAAGCGCGGGCTCGTCATCATGGTCGGTGGCACGGGTTCGGGCAAGTCGACCTCCCTCGCGGCGATGACCGGCTACCGCAACGAAAACAGCTTCGGCCACATCATCACGATTGAAGACCCGATCGAATACGTGCACGAGCACAAGAACTGCGTGGTCACCCATCGCGAGGTCGGCGTCGACACCGATTCGTGGCATATCGCGCTCAAGAACACGCTGCGGCAGGCGCCGGACGTGATCCTGATCGGCGAGATCCGGGACCGCGAAACGATGGACTACGCGATCGCCTTCTCCGAAACCGGGCACCTGTGCATGGCCACACTGCATGCCAACAGCTCCAACCAGGCGCTCGACCGCATCATCAATTTCTTCCCCGAGGAGCGCAGGCACCAGCTGCTGATGGACCTCTCGCTCAACATCCGCGCCATCGTATCGCAACGGCTGATTCCGAAGCGGGACGCCAAGGGACGCATCGTGGCGGTCGAGATCATGCTCAACTCGCCGTTGATCCAGGACTTGATCTTCAAGGGCGAGGTGCACGAGATCAAGGCGATCATGGCGAAATCGCGCGAGCTCGGCATGCAGACCTTCGACCAGCATCTGTTCGAACTCTACGAAGCGGACATGATCAGCTACGAGGATGCGCTCAGAAACGCCGACTCGGTGAACGAGCTGCGCCTCATGATCAAGCTGCAGGGCAAGGAGGCCAAGCAAAAGGATGTGATGACGGGTATCGAGCACCTGAACATCGTCTGACGCCGGACGCTGCGCGCCGGGTCAGATACGCCGGTTCGAGCGGACGGCGCCGCCTCTTACAACACTTTTCAGAGCCCATAGCGCATCGCGTCGGCGTCGGCGCCGGTTCCGCTTGGGTCGCATCCCCGGAAACCGGGGCGCGTCGGAGGGCGGAAGAGGGGCCCTCTGGGATGCGCCCCGGACTCGGTCTCCCGCAGGGTGGTGCGGGCAGGGGCGCACAAGGCTGCGTTCACAATTCTTGGCCGGGGCTTCTGCGGCTGCTCCCGCAAACGGGCCTGCGGCGAACGAGTCGCAGCCGCACCCCGCAGACGCGCACAGGGCCGGCGTGTGACGCGCCCTTGGCCGGCTCCACGGTCGCATCCCGCAAGCGGGGCCCTGCTCCACGTCTCGCCGGCCCCTGCTCCCGGGCTCGCGTCGCTCCGGCCGCTCAACCGGCGCAGCCAGAAATAAAAGCGCCGGTACGAGAAACCGGCGTTTTTTTGCGCCACGACCATACCGTTTGAACTTCCAACCTTCCTCATCGCCGCGGCGACGATCGCCGCCTTCGGTGTCGATCCGCGCGCTGGTGTTCACCGCCGGCGGGCTGATGCTGGCCGACCGGCTGATGGGTTTCGCCATACTCGTCCCCTTTGCGCTCGCGGGCCTGTGGTTCGGCAATCGCATCCACTTACGCGTCGCGCGCGAGAGCTTATTGCGCTTGGTCAGCGCGCTGCTGTTGCTGATCGGCGTGTCGCTGCTCGTCAGGGCGGTTGCCCGGTAAGCGGCGAACAGGCAACCTTGGCGTGAGGGCGTCAGAACGGGAGAGCGACAAAACCCGTGAGCGCGTGAGAGCGGGAGGGCGGGAGGGCGTAAGGGCGAACGGAGACCTTGTCTCGACTCACGATGCCCCGTTCTCCCGGCTTTTCGATCTCACGATCTCCCGACCTCCCGATCTCCCGACCTCCCGATCTCTCACGAGCCGTGACTGCTGCACGGGCCCTCACACGTTGCTTTGTGCGGGACGTCCGGGCGGTTTAGGCGGATAGCGCAGCGGCGTGGTAACCGCCGACGCATCGAGCTTGCCGAGTTTTACCAGCCTTGCCTCTATTCCCGCGCGGGAACGGTTGTGGGCGCGCGCAAGCTCGTCCACTAACCTGCCGGCGTCAAATGCCGTGGCGAGGCGCTGTTCCTCCTCGGTGCTCCAGCGCGAGCCGGCGCCGCTCTGGGGCAGCGCGGGTTTCGGTCCGGCGTCCGCCGCCGGCGCGTGGCCGCCCTCGACCGCGCGCACCGCTTCGAACAACGCACGCACGATGTCGGGATGTTGATAAGGGCTGTCGGCGGCAAACTTTTCTCCGGTTGCCGGGTGTATTCCGCTTGCGAGCGCGTTCAGTATCCTGAGAGTGTGTTCCCGTTCCATGGCTCTTTCCTCCGTGATATTGGTTTCAGAATGTGTCGACCGTCCGCTCAACATCGCAGCGCGGACCGCCCGCGGCAAGTTTGGGGTTGAGCGAGTCGCGTGCTGGTTTCAACGCGACGGTGCGCACGCAGGTTGACCGCTACCCGTAAATCTCTAACCGCCAAGGACGCCGAGCTCAAGATCGACCGCCGAGCGCGGCGTAGCGCGTTTCCGCCGCATCGCGCACGACCGGCGGCTGGCCGGCGCCGCCGGAATCGAGCGGGCTGACTACCCCGCGTCCGCCCTTGTTCAGAACGTGCGTGTAAATCAAATGTGCAGCTGCACATTTGGTCTATTAGACACAGCAGAACGTTATGTAGAGTAGGCAGTACTAAAGCTTTAAAAGCAAAACGTTAGCAT